>PJEL010004037.1_pt1 | contig 12277 bp, 10 predicted proteins | sample 1853271 | NCBI WGS metagenome assembly PJEL01 (sample SAMN08108733, study PRJNA415343) | Invertebrate metagenome, whole genome shotgun sequencing project. | host: Globobulimina | place: Sweden: Gullmar Fjord | collected 2015-08 | reverse complement strand
GCAAAATCATGAAAGGACAATTCTAAAAGATAAATTCACCGACATTCTTTGATCAAATTGGGAAGGAAATTTTATAGTCAAACCCGGTCTAGGTAATCATTACCAGTCCGCTTTTGTCATGGGGATAAGAAATTAATTATGTTTGAGACTCTGATTAACGCTATTGAGACTGCAGTAAATGCCATTAACGGCTTACTGTGGGGTAGCGTACTTATATATGTACTGGTTGCTGCCGGTATACTCTTTACAGTTCGCCTTGGGTTTATTCAGTTCCGCATGTTTGGTCACGGTGCCAAATTAGTGATTCAAGGGCGCAATAAAACAGATGGGATCTCCTCTTTTCAGGTATTTTGTACCTCGATGGCTGCACGCGTCGGTACAGGAAATATGGCGGGTGTTGCCGTTGCTATTACTGTTGGTGGTGCGGGGGCGATTTTCTGGATGTGGTTGATTGCACTTTTAGGTATGGCGACGGCATTTATCGAGTCGACCTTAGCTCAGGTGTATAAAGTTAAAGATAGTGAAGGTCAATATCGCGGTGGCCCAGCTTACTACATGGAGCGTGGTCTTGGTAAACGTTGGATGGGAAGTATCTTCTCCATTCTACTTATCATAGCTTTTGGTTTTGCATTTAATGCGGCGCAGGCCAATACCATGACCGATGCGCTTAATAATGCTTTTGGTTTTGATAAAACTATAGTTGGCATAGTTATTATGCTTGCCTCTGCATACATCATTTGCGGTGGTTTAAAGAAAGTCGCCAGAGCATCAGAGCTGATTGTTCCCGTTATGGCCGTGGCTTATCTTGCCATCGCCCTTGTGGTGCTTGTCATCAATATCGATCAGGTTCCGGCGGCAATCTCACTAATCGTTAAGAGTGCGTTCGGGTGGGAAGAGGCTGCCGGTGGTGCAATGGGAGCTATGATGGCCGGTATTGCTCGCGGTCTGTTTTCAAACGAAGCGGGTATGGGCAGCGCGGCCAATATTGCAGCCTCAGCTACACCTAACCCAAATCATCCTGCATCCCAGGGTTTTGTTCAGATGATTGGTGTATTTGTCGATACTTTGGTGATCTGTACAGCTTCTGCCGCAATTATCTTGTTATCCGGAGTATTAAATAATCCAGATGGTCAGCAAGGAATTGGCCTTTTACAATTGGCCTTAACCAATGAGTTGGGTAGTTGGTCGGCTTACTTTATTGCCTTCGCGATTATCCTGTTTTGCTTCTCTTCGATTATTGCTAACTATAGTTATGCCGAAAGCAATGTTATGTTCTTGACTCAAAGTAAGAAGGTACTGTTTGTTTTCCGTGGCTTGGTGCTTGCGATGGTGATGGCGGGTTCTGTTGCTTCATTAAGTCTGGTTTGGAATTTTGCCGACGTGTCTATGGGGCTTATGGCCCTAGTTAATATTGTCGCGATTGTCATGTTATCTAAAGTCGCTTTTGCGGTGATTAAAGATTACGAGCGTCAGGTTAAAGCGGGCTTAACTCCGACTTTTGACAGCAGTCAGTTCCCTGAAATTGATGAGCTGGAGGAGGGGATATGGGTAATGAAGGAAAACAGCCCCGCAGAATCTTCTACCGAGAGAAACTGAGTATAATATTATTGAGCTGATGTTCGGCTGAATGGATTAGCACAATCTAAAAAACCACGCGAATTAGCGTGGTTTTTTTATGTTTGCATCAGTATGATAGCAAGCATTAAAGGCTTGTAAGGATTAGCGATGTTAGTTTTAGTTTCACCAGCGAAAACATTAGATTATGAAAATGAAGCAGGCACAAGCGAGCATACTTTACCTAAACTGCTTCAACATAGTGAACAGCTTATCGAAGAGTGCCGTAAGCTCGCGCCATCTGATATAGCATCACTAATGAAGGTAAGCGATAAAATTGCCGGTTTAAATGCGGCTAGATTTACAAGCTGGAGCCGGGATTTTTCTACTGAAAATGCCAAACAAGCACTTTATGCATTTCGTGGTGATGTCTATACCGGCCTGGATGCCGACACGCTATCTCAGCAGAGTATTGAGCGTGCACAGAAACACCTCAGAATTCTCTCCGGTTTATATGGCTTGCTAAGGCCATTAGATTTGATGCAGCCATACCGCCTCGAGATGGGGACCCGGCTAGCCAATACCAAAGGGACTAATCTGTATCAGTTCTGGGGCGATGTGATAACCGACGAAGTTAATCTGGCTTTATCGGAGCAGGGTGACCAGATTGTGGTGAACTTGGCGTCTAACGAGTATTTTAAGGCTGTTAAACCTAAACAGTTAAAAGGTTCTCTGATCACTCCGGTATTTAAAGATAAGAAAAATGGTCAATATAAGGTGATCAGTTTCTTTGCTAAACGTGCCAGAGGCATGATGGTGAGATACATACTGGATAATAATATTAAAACTTTCTCAGGGCTAACAGAGTTTGATTCCGCAGGTTATTATTACTGTGAAGCCGATTCGACTTCTCTGGCGCCTGTTTTCAAGCGTGAGGAGCAGTAAGTAAAGGGGGCTGTAGGGACTGGTTAGCAAATATATAGCCGGTTATTATTAGTCGGGAATAAAAAAGCAGCCAAAGGCTGCTTTTTTATGAGAGAAATTCCCCGGTTTATTTTGCTTCAATAATAACTGGCTTGAGGTTAGCACCGGTTGTAATTGGCCTGAGTTCAACTTCAGATTGTGCCATCAGGTAGGCAAATTGTGCGTAAGCTGCGACGTTTTGCTGCAGTGCCATCGGATCTATTTTGTCTAAAGTATCGTTTGGCGTATGGTGGTAATCAAAATAATCATGGCCATCTTGTCTGAGTGAGGCTACAGGGACTCCTTGTTTTGGTAGCATGGAGACATCAGGCCCTCCTGAAGCTGTATTACTACCTAACTTAACCCCATTACCAACCATAGGGCTGCTGACCGCGTGTATCGCTTCCAAAGCACTCTCGTTTACCCTGTAATCTATCTGATATATCCGCCCCGCACCAAAGTCTGACTCAGCAGCAATGTAATGTTTCTCCAGCTCATTTTTGTGGGCTTTGGCATAAGCTTTACCGCCTACAAGGCCGACCTCTTCGGCAGCAAAAAGTACCACTCGAACGGTGCGAGCTGGCTTTTGAGGGAGGTCTTGAATTAACTTGCCCGCCGCCGTTACTATGGCAACACCGGCTCCGTCATCGATTGCGCCTGTTCCTTCATCCCATGAGTCTAAGTGGGCACCGATTAACACTATCTCATCAGGCTTGCTGTTGCCGGTAACCTCTGCAATAACATTGTAAGAGGTCGCAAAACCATGGCTTTGTGATGACATGAAGAGATCGAGTACCACATTAGGATCTCGCTTTAGTATCAGATTAATAAGATCGGCATCCGGATTCGACATCGCCGCTGCAGGAATCTTTGCAACGCCATCCTTATACCTCATCATTCCTGTATGCGCCATTCTGTCATGGTCGGTTCCAATGGAGCGGATTACGATGGCTTTAGCCCCTTTCTGTGATGCTGCAATGGCTCCTCGGGAACGTCCGCCAACCGTTTTACCATAACCTTTACCGGTTTTGTGGCGCTCGGTGATATGGTCGATAAAGACAATTTTTCCTTCAACATCGCTTCTGTTAGCCCGCTTTAATGACTCTAATGTGTCAAATCTTATGATAGGGGCCCTTAAACCCTCTTTAGGTGTCGCTATGCTTCCCCCTAGTGCGGTTATTACTAATGGCTGAGAGAAGGGGGAGATCACTTCGGCTCGAGCCTCTCCTCGGGACCATACGGGAACTTGAACGGCTTCTTTGTATACCTTATCGAAACCCAGTTTAATTAATTTGTTCTCAGCCCACCGAACGGCGAGAAGGTCTTTATTGCTGCCCGCAAGCCTTGGGCCAACTTCAACTGTGAGAGATTCAACCAGATCATAAGCGAGAGGAGAGGCTAATGCGCTTTGCTGTAACTGTTTGGTTATTTTTATATTTGGTTCTTCTGATTGGGTGTTTTGGCAACCCACTAACCCAGTGAAAAATAGGCTGATGAGCAGAGTACGACGATAGATTTTCATAAGTTTCCTTTGTTTTTATTACTTATGTCCCACTTTTGAAAACAATCTAGCAAAAAGTGTGCTTTATGTCCCGACTATATCTGTAAGGCAACGCTATATTAGTTCCGGGGATTGTTTTAGGAGAATTTGCGAGTAATGAATATTGAATTAATGCAGCAACGGGCAGATCATGCCGTTGTGATGTTGAAAGCTTTGGCGAATGAACGCCGTCTCTTTATCCTATGTTACCTTCTTAGTGAAGGAGAGATGTGTGTAGGTGAAATGAACAAAAAATTGGGATTAAGCCAGTCAGCTTTATCTCAACATTTAGCCTGGTTGCGTAAAGATAATTTGGTCGAGACCCGTAAGGAAGCTCAAACCGTATTTTACTCTTTGAAGAGTAAAGAGGTGTCGGAAATTATTAAGCTGCTGAATAATATCTATTGCCATTAGGCATGTTATTCATCTTCAACTGACAAAGTTTACTGATTTTGTCAGTTTTTTTATGCCTGAATTTTGATAATACCAAGCTAATGGCAAAAAAAAGATATAAAAAAACCGGCCTAAGCCGGTTTTTTAAACGCTAATCTAAAATTAAGCAGCAAGTGCTTTGATCTTAGTGTTTAGACGAGACTTCTGACGAGCAGCTTTATTCTTGTGAATAAGGCCTTTAGTCGCCATACGGTCAACAATTGGTTGTGCAGCATTAAATGCTTCAGTAGCCGCTTTGTGATCGCCAGCATTAATTGCAGCGATAACTTTCTTTACGTATGAACGTAACATTGAACGACGGCTAGCGTTATGCTGACGACGTTTTTCAGATTGAAGCGCGCGCTTCTTTGCAGACTTGCTATTAGCCAAGGTGCAACTCCTAAATAGGGTTAGAGATTTTAAAGGTCGGGAATATGCCCTATTTTTGTCATTTTGTCAATGACAACGATTGAATCTTTATCTTAAAGATAAATTAATCCAACCAACTTGGCTATCTTCAACCTTACTCGTGTAATATGATGCGCAATTCTAACAGCTATTGTTGGAAGGTGACAGGGGGAAAATCAACTTTTTGAGACTACTCGCCTGAAGTTTTCAGCTCTATTCAGGGGGTTTTTTGAGTAAAAAATTGATTAAGTCGGGCATTATTGTCAGTGCAATGACCTTAGTTTCTCGTGTCTTAGGTTTAGTCAGAGATGTTGTGATTGCGAACCTAATGGGAGCGGGCAGCGGTGCCGATGTGTTTATCCTGGCGAATAAAATTCCGAATTTTTTAAGACGTCTGTTTGCCGAAGGTGCATTTGCACAGGCATTTGTACCAGTATTCACCGAGTATCAGCAGAAACAATCCGATGAAGAGGTGCGTCTGCTCATTGCTAAAGTTACCGGGACATTAGGGATACTGGTCAGTATTGTCACTTTAGTCGGTGTTCTTGCATCACCAGTGTTAATTGCACTGTTTGGTAATGGTTGGTTTGTCGCCTGGATTAATGATGAACCCAGCGGTGCTAAGTTTGAACTTGCCTCTTTATTGTTAAAAATCACCTTCCCCTACCTGTGGTTTATCACCTTCACGGCGCTGGCTGGCTCTATCCTCAATACTCGAGGCCGATTTGCCGTTTCAGCGTTTACACCCGTCTTCTTAAACATTGCGATCATCTGCGCGGCTCTGTTTGTTGCACCTGAACTTGAACAGCCTGAAATCGGTCTGGCATTGGGGGTGTTTTTTGGTGGGTTAATACAGTTTCTGTTTCAATTGCCTTTTTTACTTAAAGAGAAGGCCCTTGTTAAACCATCTTGGGGATGGGATCATCCTGGAGTCACCAAAATAAGAACCTTGATGCTTCCCGCTATTTTTGGGGTGTCGGTTTCTCAAATCAATCTATTGTTTGATACCTTTATTGCCAGTTACCTGATGACCGGATCTATCAGTTGGCTATATTACTCAGATCGCCTACTCGAATTCCCCTTAGGCTTGTTTGGTATCGCTATTGCTACTGTGATCTTACCCGCATTATCTAAAAAGCATGTCAATGATGAAGGTAAAGGCTTTGAAACGACCATGAACTGGGGAGTGAAAGCGATACTATTACTTGGCATGCCTGCCATGTGTGGCTTGATAATCCTGGCCAAGCCAATGTTAATGGTTCTGTTTATGCGTGGAGCATTCACTTTCGATGATGTAGAGATGGCATCCTATAGCTTAATGGCTTACGGCAGTGGTTTGTTGAGTTTCATGCTGATCAAAGTGCTGGCCCCCGGTTATTATTCACGGCAAGACACTAAAACGCCGGTTCGGTATGGCATCATTGCTATGGTGAGCAATATGGTGTTTAACATCATTTTTGCTATTCCATATGGGTATGTCGGCTTAGCTATTGCGACCTCTCTGTCGGCATTGCTGAACGCAGGTTTACTCTATCGCGGCCTGCATAAAGCTAACGTTTACCGGGTAAACAGGCAAACCGGGCTGTTCTTCTTTAAAACCTTATTGTCTTGTTTAGTGATGACGCTTGTCTTAATACAGTTTTTACCCGGTCAGGATATCTGGCTACAACAGGTGTTTTCACAAAGAGCAATATCACTCTTAGGCCTGATTGGCTTAGGGGCTGCAAGCTATTTATTGAGCATGATTTTGCTGGGAATTCGTCCCTGGAAGATAAAAACGGGACTATAAATAGCGGTTCAATGTAAGAGCGAGCAAGATCATTGCTGATTATCCATGTCAGCTGGTATATAATCCGCCCACTTAAGCTAGCTAGTTATTTAATGTAATGGAACTAATTCGCGGTATACATAATATTTTACCAGCACATCATGGTTGCGTTCTCACTATTGGCAATTTTGATGGGGTCCATCGTGGGCATGCTGAAGTTATTTCGAAGCTAGTAAAGAAGGCTCGCCAATTGAAGGTTCCGGCGACATTGATGACCTTTGAGCCTCAACCACAAGAGATGTTTAGGGGCGAAAGTGCACCTGCCAGACTGAGTATTCTCAGAGATAAGATCTTCTTACTCGAAGAACTGGGTATTGACAGGTTAGTGTGCATTAACTTTAATGCAAAGTTCGCTAACTTACCTGCTGAAGACTTTATCGATAAACTATTGGTCGAATCTCTTGGGGTGAAGTATCTGGTTGTCGGTGACGATTTCTGTTTTGGTAAGCAGCGCAAGGGCAATTTTAATATGCTCAAGTCTGCCGGTGAACAGCACAGCTTTGCTGTGGTTAGTACCCAGAGTTTTCTTCTTGGTGATAAAAGAGTTAGCTCGACAGAGATCAGAGACTTGCTTGCCAAAGGCAAGATGGAGCAAGCCAGACGCTTACTCGGTCACCCATTTACCCTTTGTGGCAAAGTAGCGCACGGTGAGAAAATTGGACGAACATTAGGTTTTCCAACAGCCAATATTGCTTTGAAACGTCAAGTTTCTCCCGTTCGAGGAGTGTTTGCCGTTAAGTTGTATTGGGATAACAGCGATACTTATGAAGGCGTTGCGAATATAGGTTTTAGACCTACAGTCAATGGCCAAGTATGCCAATTAGAAGTACACATTTTTGATTTCGACGGTGACCTGTACGGGCGAACTGTCGAAGTCGAATTGGTAGCAAAGATTCGAGATGAGCAGCCATTCCAATCACTGGAAGCGCTGAAGAGACAAATTAACAATGACGCTGACAAAGCCAAAGCTCTGCTTGGCTGCGATGCAGGCTAAGCCCCTTGGCTAAATTAACGGTATAGGATCAATGAGCGACTATAAATCTACTTTGAATTTGCCGGAAACTGAGTTTCCGATGCGTGGTAATCTGGCTAATCGTGAGCCAGTGATGTTGAAGTCCTGGACAGAAGATGGGCTGTATCAACAGATCCGTGATAGCCGTATTGGCCGTAAGCCTTTTATCTTACATGATGGCCCTCCATATGCGAACGGCAGTATTCATATAGGCCATTCCGTCAATAAGATCCTAAAAGACATTATTGTAAAATCTAAGACACTATCTGGTTTCGATGCACCTTACATCCCTGGTTGGGATTGTCATGGTTTGCCTATCGAGCTAAAGGTCGAGCAGAAAGTCGGCAAGCCGGGACATAAAGTTACTGCTGCACAGTTTCGTGAGAAATGTCGTGAGTATGCGGCTAAGCAGGTCGATGGACAGCGTGAAGATTTCATCCGCTTAGGTGTCTTTGCCGATTGGTATAACCCCTATTTGACCATGGACTTCGGTACTGAAGCGAATATCGTTCGTTCATTGGCTAAAGTGATCGATAGTGGTCACTTGCATAAAGGTGTTAAGCCTGTTCATTGGTGTACCGATTGTGGTTCAGCTCTGGCTGAGGCCGAAGTTGAATACGAAGATAAGAAGTCTCCGGCTATCGATGTCGCTTTTGCTGCTACGGATAAAGCTGCGTTATTGGCTAAATTTGATGTGCAGGACTGTACCGGTCCTGCATCTATGGTTATCTGGACGACGACACCGTGGACATTGCCGGCAAACAGAGCCCTATCTGTTTCGCCTGAGCTTGATTATGTTCTCGTTGAGTTTGTAAAAGATGGCGCTACCTCGACAGTTATCCTTGCCGATGAGCTGGCCGAGTCTTGCATGGAGCGTTATGGCGTCGAGTCTCATAAGGTACTAGGAAAAGCTAAAGGGCAAGAGCTTGAGCTGTTGCGTTTTAACCACCCTTTCTATGATTTTGATGTGCCTGTGATCTTAGGCGATCACGTTACTGTTGATTCGGGTACCGGTGTAGTACACACAGCCCCAGGTCACGGTCAGGATGACTTTGTTGTCGGACAGAAGTACGGTCTGGAAGTAGCCAACCCTGTCGGTGATAATGGTGTTTATAAGGCAGATACAGAGATATTTGCAGGTCAGCACGTATTTAAGGCAAACGACAATGTCGTTGCGCTTCTTGAAGAGAAAGGCGCCTTAATCAAGCATGAAAAAATCCTTCATAGTTACCCACATTGCTGGCGTCATAAGACTCCAATCATCTTTAGAGCTACACCACAATGGTTTATCTCTATGGATCAAAAAGGGCTAAGAAAGCAAGCGCTTGGTGAGATTGAGAAGACTCAGTGGATCCCGGATTGGGGCCAGAGCCGAATTGAAAAGATGGTTGAGAACCGCCCGGATTGGTGTATCTCTCGCCAACGTACCTGGGGCGTGCCAATTACCCTATTTGTTCACCGTGAAACTGAAGAGTTACACCCGGATAGCACCTCTTTGATGGAGCGTGTTGCCAACAAGATCGAACGGGAAGGTATTCAAGCCTGGTGGGATCTAGATGCATCAGAGCTTCTTGGTGATGAAGCCGATCAGTACCGTAAAGTGACCGACACATTGGATGTCTGGTACGACTCAGGGTCTTCTTTCTCGTCGGTTGTTGCCTCTCGTCCTGAGTTTCAGGGTCATGAGATCGATCTTTATCTGGAAGGTAGCGATCAGCATCGTGGCTGGTTTATGTCCTCATTGATGATTTCGACTGCTATGAATGGCAAAGCGCCATATAAGCAAGTGCTTACTCACGGGTTTACCGTGGATGGTAACGGTCGTAAGATGTCAAAATCTATCGGTAATGTTATTGCGCCACAAACTGTGACGAATAAGTTAGGTGCCGATATCCTGCGTCTATGGGTCGCTGCGACCGATTACAGCGGTGAGATGACAGTATCTGATGAGATCTTAAAGCGTAGCGCCGATGCCTATCGTCGTATACGTAATACTGCACGATTCCTGCTTGCTAACATCAATGGCTTCGATCCTGTTAAAGATCTCGTGGCCGTCGAAGATATGGTTGCTCTGGATCGCTGGGTAGTGCGCCGCGCAGCTGCACTGCAAGATGAGCTGATGGAAGCTTACGAGCAGTATAACTTCCACGTGGTAACACAGAAGTTAATGCAGTTCTGTTCAGTTGAGCTCGGTAGCTTCTATCTCGATATTATTAAAGACAGACAGTACACCGCTAAAGGCGACAGCGTCGCTCGTCGCAGTTGTCAGAGTGCGCTTTACTTGATCTCTGAAGCTATGGTGCGCTGGATAGCGCCAATCTTAAGTTTCACCGCCGATGAAATTTGGCAGCTACTACCGGGTGAGCGTGAGAAATATGTCTTCACTCAAGAGTGGTACCAAGGGCTTGAGTCGGTGACACTTGAGTCAGACTTGAGTGATGAGTATTGGGAGCAGTTGCTATCTGTCCGTGGTGAAGTCAACAGAGTGATTGAACAAGCTCGACGTGAGAAGCAGATTGGTGGTTCTCTGGAAGCTGAAATTACTTTATATGCGGACGATGCTTTGTCACAAGCATTAGCGACATTAGGAGATGAGCTCAGATTCGTTCTATTGACCTCAAAAACTGAGATTGTTGCACTATCATCTGCTCCTGCCGATGCTATCGAAACCGAAATGGTATCGTTAAAGCTAGGATTGCATAAAACAGAATATGAGAAGTGTGAACGTTGCTGGCATCACAGAGAAGACGTTGGTCAAGTGGAAGCGCATTCAACGCTCTGTACTCGTTGTGTGACCAATATTGAAGGTGACGGTGAAGTTCGTCAGTTTGCTTAAAGAGAAGTGTTAATACAAACGAAGTCGGAAGCGAAAGCTTCCGACTTTCGTTAGTAAACTCGCTATTTTTTCACTATTATCAGAGCCTATTTGATATGGCGAGGTGCCAAAGTATGCATAGAAGGAAACATTTTAATGCCAACTAACTGGAAAGAAAGTGGTTTGCGTTGGTATTGGATAGTTGTATTGGTGTTTATCGCCGATCAGGTATCGAAGCAATGGGTCTTAACCAACTTTGAACTGCATGAATCGGTGAACTTATTACCTTTCTTCAACTTTACCTATGTACGTAATTATGGCGCTGCATTTAGCTTTTTAAGTGATGCCGGTGGGTGGCAAAAATGGTTATTTACCTTTATTGCTGTCGCATTTAGCACCATATTAACTATCTGGCTCAGAAAGCAACCGACTAAGATGTGGAGACTAAATTTAGCCTATACCTTAGTGATTGGCGGGGCCTTAGGAAATCTGATTGATCGCCTGCAGCATGGCTATGTTGTAGACTTCTTAGACTTTTTCTGGAATACAAGCCATTTTGCAGCTTTTAATATTGCCGACTCGGCTATCTGTGTTGGTGCTGGTCTGATCATTCTTGACTCATTTATCGGTGATGATAAAGAGAAGAGTCAGAATGGGCAAAATGATAATAAAGCAGCGAAGGAGTAATACACTTGTCTGATCTACGTTCTATTTTATGTCATATGAATATAGTGCTTGAAGATGGCTCTACAGCCGACAGCACTAAGGCTTCTGGTAAGCCCGCTAGATTGAATATCGGTGACGATACCCTGAGTCCGGCTTTTGAGTCTCAGATAGCAAAATTGGTTGAAGGCGATAAGCACACCTTTACCCTCGAGGCAGGTGATGCTTTTGGTGAATCTAACCCAGATGCGATTCATCATATGGACAGAAGTAAGTTTCCGGCAGATATGTCGCTTGAGCCTGGTGTTATCGTCAGTTTTGGCGGACCTGGTGGAAGTGAGATCCCCGGTATCGTTCGCGAACTGGCTGGAGATTCAGTTACCGTCGATCTGAACCATCCTTTAGCGGGTCGAACAGTCACATTTGAACTTGAAGTCGTACAGGTGCTTTAGAGTATGCAAGAAGCTAAGAGTCTGCAGATAAAACTGGCAAACCCGCGTGGTTTTTGTGCCGGTGTCGATAGAGCTATCAGCATTGTTGAACGTGCGTTAGAACTTTTCTCACCCCCTATTTATGTTCGGCATGAAGTCGTTCATAACCGTTATGTGGTACAGAACCTTAAAGATCGAGGCGCAGTGTTTGTTGAAGAGCTTGATCAGGTTCCCGATGACAGTATCGTGATTTTTAGTGCTCATGGTGTATCACAAGCCGTGAGAGCCGAAGCAAAGCACCGTGGATTAAAGGTATTTGATGCGACCTGTCCTTTGGTGACTAAGGTTCATCTGCAGGTGACCCGTGCCAGTCGTAAAGGCATCGAGTGTATTTTGATTGGCCATGCGGGACATCCGGAGGTTGAGGGCACCATGGGGCAGTATAATAACCCCAATGGTGGTGTACTTCTGGTTGAGTCTCCTGCCGATGTCGCATCCTTAGTGGTCAAAGATGAGGATAACTTATGCTTTGTTACTCAAACGACTCTTTCGATGGATGATACTAAGGATGTCATCGAGGCTCTACAGAAGCGCTTCCCGGCGATTCAAGGTCCTCGAAAGGATGACATCT
>PJEL010004035.1_pt1 | contig 12278 bp, 13 predicted proteins | sample 1853271 | NCBI WGS metagenome assembly PJEL01 (sample SAMN08108733, study PRJNA415343) | Invertebrate metagenome, whole genome shotgun sequencing project. | host: Globobulimina | place: Sweden: Gullmar Fjord | collected 2015-08 | reverse complement strand
CCAAGCCATATTTGCCTTAGACAAAAAAAAAACGCCCGAACCCTAACACTAACCCCAAATCCTGCATAGAATTGAATCTTTGGGGGTACGGATTTGCACCCCTTCTAACGCTACGGCACTACTGCACTAGCGACCACCTCAGCTAGCCTAAATTCTAGCCCTAACCCTTTTCAATGCACTCTAACCCTAATCCTAACACTCTAGCCCTAATTCTAACACTCTAACCCTGATCCTAACCCTAACCCTAAACCTAACACTCTAACCCTAATTCTAATACTCTAACCCTAACAACCTAACCCTAACCTAACCCTCGTATAACAGAATGACACATAGCGACAACGTAGCTGAGGCCATTAGAAAATGGTGTGAGCTTCCAGCTGAGAGCTCTGGCGAGCTCCCAGTTCGTATGAGAGCTGTATTGGAATTTACTCGTAGTGCTTATTCTGGTGTTGTTGGTGATGGTGGGTCATCAGAGGTGTTTGACACGCGTCAACGAATAATAGAAAAGGCACTACCTAGGATTTTATCGTCTAAAATGGGATGGTAATGGCTGGTGACGGATGGAAAGTCCTCAGGTATGCTTAGGGGTTATGAGGGAGGTAAGAGGTAACTTTCACTGGTAAGGAAGGATTGTTTTTTCTCGCTGTGTTAGGTGAAGTGTGATGATTTTCATTCTTTGTTTTGGATTTCATGGTGTGTTTGGTGCTTGCTACTAGGTGAATGAGCTTGTAAGTATTTGGGTTTTTGTTTGTACCACCAATTTGAGGACAGAACAGCCGAAAAATGCCGTGGAATCGGATGGATTTCATTGGGTTGTGCTCCTCCCTCCAGCAGCCTCGAATAGGGCTCCCCTGATTGTAGAATGCTGTTGCAATTTTCTCAGTGCAGAGCGTTTGTGCTGGACTGAGCGCAGAATCAGAAGACCTCCGCTTGCTTTCAATCAAATCGCTCTTTGTGGCCTCTTGCAATGATGAAAACTCTGCTCCCCTCCGCTGTTGCTGGATGCTGTCATGTCGATATTTATGTCAGTCTATAGTACGGGGTGTGGCGGACTCGTCGCTATGCGTATCGAATATGGCAACCAATACTCTTACATCCGCGCTCAAGTGGGCGGTGTCGAGACTTGAACAGGTAGGTATAACCTACTTTCCTTCATAGATGATAATACACTTGGATGTTTCTTTTAGGTTGCTTTAAAAATTATATATTAAAGAATTTGGCGAATATTCTCACTACTACATTGTCCGCTCTCTCTTTCTCACTACTCTCACTCTCAGGATGCTACGGAAGTGAATCAGGCTGTTGACATACTGATGCAATGTGTGAAAGAGGCAAGAACAGGAGACGACTGTCCTTCATCATTGGAATCCTCAGTTCTCTCAATTCGTTGGGCCAATCTTATTGCTTCCTGTGCTGGAACCAGTAACCATGCATTTTTTGCGCTGAAAAATTCAGGTTTACTGGCAGGTGATACATACATGTAAAAAACCTGCAACTTCCTACTTAAAGGATTATTCCTTATCTAGTTCTCCTACCAGATGTAATTGAACGTGCATTAAATGTGTCCGATCCACTGGTTTGCCTCAATGTTATGGAACTACTGCCACATGTAAGTGTGTGTTGTTTGTGTCTCCCTCGTTACATGAATATGTACCTTCCACTGGTTGAACAACTCAGTAGTTTGGTAGTAGAGTTAGTGCGGCGTGCTTCATCAGCATCAAACTGCATTAAGACCGTCTGGACTTACAACGATGTGATTGTGATTGCTAGTTCGCTTCCTCTAGTTCTGGTTACCGTTATCTCTATGACTGTAGAGCTATGGATTTACTGTTTGAGTTATCAACGGGAAAAAATGGAAAGGAACCTGATGCTTTCTTGGGATGTTCCGCATTGTCGGCTTTGACGGACATTATTGCAAAGGCGAGTGCTGCAGATGTTGAGGTATGTCGTCCTTCCGTGGTGGCCATTATCATTATGTTATGCTCCACATTCACTGCCGCCTGCCAAACAACGTCAAGCATGACAGCTAATACATATGAATTTTTTTTTTGACCCTTTATAAAAACCACCACCATAGGGATGGTCTACATTAGATCCCAGTATCGTACAGCGCTTTTTGAGAACTGTATTTTACCACGTTGCATCCTCGCAGTCCGATAGCAGCCAGGTCAGGTTAGGTTGTATTGTAAGCTCTCGCCCCCTTCAGATACTAACATTGAAAATTGATCTAAACTACTCTCTCTATTGGTCGGTCATCATATTATTTTCTAGATGGCCGGTTTCTGGGCAGTTTCAAGCTTTTCAACGTCCTCAGTGGCATCAATGCGTGCTGTTCTGGATAACTCTGAACTTCTGAAAGCATGGTACGTGGTGTGTTTTCACAATCAGCACAATTGGGGGGTGGGGTTCATAATTATTAAGATATAAGATAACGAAAGCTGCTTTAGAACTAAAGAAAAATGGGAGCAGCTTGTTAGAGGGGGGGTGGTATTCACCTTGGCGAGAGCTCAATGGCTACAGAGGCTTAGGGTTAGGATTAGGTTATAGTGTAATTACATTAGTGGATGTGTACATACACTACATATGGGGGTTAGGGTTAGGGCTAGGGCTAGGGATAGGGATAGGGATAGGGTTGGGATTATGGTTAGGGTTAGTAGTAGAAGAGGTGGCACATCAGCTCAGCTCTCACTGTTATTCCAATTTATTATTTGATTTGCTGCAGGCTACATCTCAAAGGGAGAACCGTAATTATCAAAGGGATTTTGCTGCGCAGCATTGCCAGGGCATTAGGAGAACCAACAACAAAGTCATCATTCCTGAAGGCACAGGTGAGATTCAATGAGTATGGTTTGACAGTATTATCCGGATGCTCTAAGGCATTGAAATTACGGTGTGATAGGCTTTGGAAGTAATCCCTGATGGTGGCAACGATGAAAACTCCTTTGATGAGAAACGTAGCATCCTCTGCAAACGTTTGTGGGATGCCTTGGTAATACATTATTTAGTGGCAGTGAATGTATGATGTGGGGTTATTAATTTTGTTCGTCACAAATCACTTTAGGGAGAAGTCAATGGAAGACTAACCATGCAGCTCTTGATGGAGAACATTCGTCCACCTGTCTCTGAGGTTAGGAATGGGTGGGTGTACTTACTTCTCGAGGTGATGTTTCTTGGTTCCAACCCTGCTGAGCTGAACCATAGGTGAGGGACGCCGTGTATTACTTGCTGAGGTGTGCAGCACACCAACGAGGGGGGTGGGGCCTCAAGTACATGACCGCTAATGGTGGAGAATTGATTTCATGGCTTCAGGTAAGATGAAACGGATGATGGATGACTGAACTCCAAATCCATGTTGCACTTCGAGATGATATGAAGCAATCTCTTAATTTGAGACAGTATAGACAGATATGGGAGCATTTTAGCTATTAGCTAAAACTACGACTAAATCGATTCGACTGGTACATTGATCTCTCGTAGGCTAATACTGAAACTAGCAAAGAGGGTATGGAATCAAAGTACGGTGTTATTGAAGGCATGATGGCATGTACTGAGGTGTCACAATTAATGGATAATCAAACCAAGATGCAACTGGAGAAGATGCTAAAGGCTGGGCCGTACGTCCGACAGACCATTGCACGGGAAGTAGACACAGGGTCACGGTAGCATACTTCCAATCAAAAATAAGCAGAAAGTAATAAAGTGTACAGCACAGTCAAAGAAAGATCTACTACTCATTGTGCCTCCACAAAGTACATCTCTATTTTGGATGAATACAAGGGAAATATATATATGCACCACCCACATTAGCCTCTTGCTTTTCAAAGGGGTTGTATCAACTTGTATTTAATCTAATCTAACCCTTCTCAAGAGTTAGTTAGGGAGTTGTTACTAAAAGTAGGCATTGGGGATCACTGTATTGGTCAATGATCGTCTCCTGCACACCTCTTCGGCAACCTGGTGAGTTTGATAAATGCGCCACAGTGTGGCGTATCGACTTGTTGATAAATAAAGAGGCCTCCCCCGTCTTACCCAAATATCTTCTTCCCCGTACTCATCAACGTATATTGACCCATAATAAGCTGCATAGCTCTCCCTCATCAACAGAACAACACAACGCTGCACCAGAAAGAAAACACCACAACCCGAACCGCAGTACCGTGTATGGCTAGTACATTGGCCAATCGCAAAAGCATTTTTACTTCCAACAGGAAGCATCTCACCGCAGATGAGGCACACAGCATTCTCTTTTGTAGTCAGTGGGTTCCCACGACTCGATGTCTTAACCATAAGGTAGAGTTCAACGTAACTCAGCGGGAGGCCCATAAGCCTTGGACGGTCAGAACTTCCAACACCTAAATGGCTCAGGTCACACAACCTTAGCATGGGCATGGAGTTAGTAGCGGCACTAGCAGAGGTAAATTGGGATGACTCGCATATACACAGCTTTAAGCCTCCTGTAAGACAACCCATTAGGGGAGGATCCTGTATTGGGTGAGATCTCATTGCCCAGCTAGAAGAAGAATGAGGTTCCCGAGATAAATGAGTCAAACCATGATGATGACCAGCACCACGATTCTCTGCGATTACACCTCTTGTGTTTTCGTCCATTATTCCTATGTCATTTGTCCTCATACCGTCAGACATGACTCCTTCTCTATCAACGTCTTCCAGGGAAGAAGCAGTTGTTTGCAATGCGTTAGAAGCATTAAGTACTATATTTCTTCCTATACGATGCTCTTCATCACCATCGTCAGCATCATCTTCGTCAATGTGAGGCGTGGAACGATTGCTCGATTGCAATGAGGAATTGCCAGTTGGAAATACGGAATTGGTGTTCGATTCAAATGACCCAATACCAAGATTACGGATCAACTCCCAAAACCTCTCCGAATGATAGACAAACCCAGAGCTTCTTGATATACTATTTTCCACTAAACTTTCAGCTTCATCATCAGAAGACGCATATTGACATTGACGTTCAACACCTCCAATGTCTATCTCTTCTTCTTTTCCAACATCTAATGGTGGGCCTTGAATGAGGCGGTAAGTGGGCCCATTCCCGGGTGCAGGTTGGCGTGCCTCAAACGAGATTGCAGCTAAACTCACATCGACTACCTTGGTTTGCATAGGGCGGATATGCGTATGTCTATATTGCTGCCCCCATCTCTTCGAAAGATCGATACAACGAGGATTCGATGCTAAACTCTCCAAGTCTGGGAGTCCAAGCGAATGAAGGCAGTCATTGGCACTTAAATGACACATCGAGGAGGAGATAGCCCCATCGCGCAGGGTCTCTGTTAGAAGTACAACCGTCCTGTAGAATGGAGTAATTGCCTTTCGAACACTATCAGAGAGGGAAGTCCCTGTCGGAGCGCTGGGGTGGACAGCTAAGCCAGCAGATTCAGCCAACTCGCTCCTCAGATACGACAATGCCTTAACTTCCGCCTTGACATCCTCTCCGTCCTCCTCATCTTCATCGCCCTGCTTCTGGCCTGATTTGGTTGCTACTGCTACATCTCCCCATTGGCACATGTATGGTTCTATTAGCACCTGAGCCAATCGGGCAATACACATGATACGGATAGCAGACAGGCCAGCAATCGACCCAACACAGCTAGAGAGACAAAGCAAATCCCATGAGAGCAGAGGCGGGGGTACAAATTTTATCACATTCAAAGTCCCACGTTCACAGCAATAAAACCCCGACCCATAACAACCAGGAGCCTGAATGCCTCTTGTCCTACTACCATGAAAGCCAGGTTGGTAAAATGAGGAACCCTTACGAGCAGCCCCCACTTTAACTGGGTCAGCCTCCCAGACAAAAGGTTTCGGTAGAAAATACAAGTCACCATCATCATCAATGTCATGAGGGGTGGAGCCAACCAGAGATTTTTCATGAATGCTTCTTCCCTCCAACAAGTCTGCCACACCATTGACAAACACCTCAGCAGCCTGATGATTCATGCAGCAAGTAAAGGCCTCGCGGACAAAACTCCCCAATGGCCGTATATCTGGTACCTCGATGGGTGTTTCACATGAAGCAGTCCGAACAGCAGACTCGGCAGAGGCAAGCGAATATCCCAATGAACACCAAAGCAGCATAAGATGGTCTAACGATGGACCATCAATCGAGTTCATGACCTCATTCTTAGGTGCCCACGGGGGGGCACTGGCTGTGAATAATCCTTCAACACAAAGATTGAATACTGAATATGAGCACTTGCTCTTCTTGCGTGCACCTTCGAGCAGAGCGTGCCTAAGAATAGATGAAGCTGCAGCTTTGTCGGTCATCATGCCCTCTATACTTAGCGGTGACGGCAGCCTTGGGTTATGCACTTTCCTATCTTCATGTTCTTCTTCCTCCATGCTCTCTACATTGTACGAAGAAGAAATGGCATCATCATCATCAGTTCTATTGCCAGCAAACGCCCAGTTTAAAGCTTCGTTCAAAGGTGAATTGTTGGAGGCCTTGCATTTTTCAGTTTCAGTGTCCTCCGAAGATTGGTCTATATATGGTATCAGTATGTTACTGATGCGCTTGCACATAGGGCACAAGTACTCAGAGCGTCTGATACTCACAGGCACTTGCCCATTACGCATCATGTCTGCTTCGTAATGCTCGGTAACTGAGGCAAAGTAGGCATCCCAGCACTTCACGTGTATTGCGTGGCCACAAAGAGAGACGTGAGGGCGAGCTCGACCCCACGAACTCCATGCGTATGTTTCTAAAGGCACTAGACAATCTGAAACCGTCGCCCAACCCTTTAGAGGAGAAACAAGATACACTGATCCATCCCAAATACCAGACGTGGCCGTAGAAACGGTCCCTGTCGGCAAAATGACCAGCTTCTGCGAGTCCAAATCAAATTCAGATCGGACCTGGCACCCTTCCGAGGCATAGACAATGTATTGCCTCCTTAGTAGGTCATGCCTATCATTTGATGCAATACCACGAGACAGAACGGTTGATCTCTGGGCAAACCCCACAAATGCTAGCGAGTCTTCTACTACTGACCGCTCATGACACATGATGCAACGGGGGGAGTGCTCTTTACTTTCTGCAGTTAATCTTGATGTGGGGACAATTGACTCTTCTTCTTCATCATCCTCGAAATCCTTCTTATTGGCTATAAACTCGGAGAATTCAGCCCGCTGTCTGGCCATGAAGGCCATGGCTCGTTTACGTGATGCCATTGGGCCACAGGCTGTGTCTAATACAGGAGTATGACTTGTAGTACCTGCTTCCGCTGTTCTACATGAGGTCGCTGCATCTCTACGTAATGCTGCAGTTCCATCCTCTCCACCACTGAAGTACTGAAATTCATGCCCAATACTTCTATCACTAGAACACGTAGGCGACTGCGACCTCTGAACGCGCCTTTCATACTCTGATATAACCCATTTCATACCAGCGCTGTACAGAGCACCAAGAGATGGTTTAAGCTCAGAAACTAAACGCAACAGAGATACAGATTCCTTAAAGCCAAACGGAAGCGAAGGGCAGCAGTGGAGCTGCAGGGTTAAGATATGGATAACACGAGTAATAAGAAACACCGACTGTAAAACGTCGGGTTTGGGCAAATCATGACTCCATTGCAGTTGATAAGGATTTGAAGAGGCTGGCATAGCATGAGCAGCTTCCCTAGCAGTCGTCTGCATGCTATTGATAAGTCTCAAGGGAAAGCCTGAATTAATATCCTCTACATTCGTTGTAAACGTACCCAAAGACCCACCACTACTTCCATCATCAGCCACGGAATGCTTCTGCTTCTTCGGATATGAAAGTTCCACATAAAATAGTAAAATTCGATTGCAGACACTCGACAGAATGCAAGAATCCAACAGTGAACGGGTATATGAAAACATGGGATGTGCTAGAAGTGGAGGGCACACCACAGCCCTTCCAAATTCACCACAGTATTCAAGTTGGTCGGCAAGGGCTTCAGCTACCTTTTCTTCTGCAACTTGATGCTCCATGCACGACAAGTGCCAAAAGGTGGGGTCATATAGGTTTGCACTATCTTCATTAAGATTGTATTGCCTAACACCCTCGGATCCCATTGTCACATCCGAAATATCATTGAGGGCATTTGTGGCTTCTTTCTCTGTAACATCCAGCATTGGGCACACGGTGCCCATAAGACCACTGTGCAGTTTACAGCCAGCTGCAAGGCGATGGGACAGTTCTCGTTCAATGCAGTACCTGTTATTCTCCTCTGTTGGTAAGGGAGGGATCTCAGTAACGATCTGGAGGATCAGAATGAGAACCCCCTCAGCCAAATGCATGTAAGCATCAGATGGAAAGCTTCTGCTTGCTAAGTCACTGTACAAGTGAGGGCTGTATGGGTACAGCCATGCACAAACATCAAATCGTTCAAAGAGTATCACTAAGAACTCGGCATGCGAGATGCACGCAGATGCAAGCGCAGCCTAGGAGAGGGGATCCGGGGCGGGGCCTCATGTGTTAGTGAAAAGAAACGAATCACCATCGTACTAGTTATCGTTAATCAATTATAATATTAAATGCCATACTTCCCAAACCATACCTGGAGCGAAAGGATGTCGAGGTCACGAGTCTGTTTACAGACAGGTGCACTAGTATAGTTTAGAGCAGAAGAAGTAACAGAAGGCCCGTTTATAGCCCACAACCGTGCTGAAATAACCTGAATGCTGTGAACGAGAGCTTGCAAAGGGTGATGCATGAGGGCTCTTGGAGAGATGTCCCATGCCTTCAAGTCAAACCAATGATGTTTAGATAAATATTGTGAGCTGCACAGAGCGGCAAGAGTGCGGCTCAGAAATCGATGAAGTGGGATGTGCAGGGACATTGTATCCACTGCAGCCTGCAGTACAATGAGGGGAAGTAGGCCGCCAAGCCACCAAAACAACATACTATACAGTTAGTGGGCATCATTCCAATAATAACATGTCATTCATTCAAGATAATTCTACTCTATACACCACATCCTACCTGTTTCTCGTGCTCTTCTCTTTCATAAAAATTCCACTGCAACCACAACCTCAACGCTGAGGCTATTTCGTGAAGAGTTCGTGACATGGCTTCTTCTCTAGCTAAATTTACCCATTCATTTCCCTCGACACCACCTTCCTTCGGGGCAAGGCTCTGCAACATGATACCAGCTAAGCTTCCAATATTGAGAGATAGAGTAAAGGCACCCAACCAGCGATATGAGCTGTGCTCATTAGGTTGTACATAATGCGATGTAAGACGAGTTACGGTATCCATACACTGCATCTGGGAGAGTAAGTTAAGCCAACTCAACAACACACCCTGACCGCAAGTTCTCTTTCCCGAGAGCATATCTAAGGCCATCGAGCTCATCTGTAAAACATATTCACAACTTTTAAATACATGGGAAGATCTCTTACAAATAATAACTCGACTGGTTAGGAAATCGGCCTTTCCATTCGAACTATTCAAGACATAATCCAAATTTGCCTTTCGGATTGTGCCTATTAGGGATGCAAACAGAACAGCAACAAGCCCACCGCCTTCAACCCACATGCGTTTCATCACCGACCCAGGTTTAACTGATTCTGTATCCTTTGGGATAAGAGGACTAGATGTTTCTCCATTTCTGTCACAAAGACTTTTCACTAAACTTGGTATCGTAAATATCTGAGTGGTAAATATGAATATGCTGTCTGCTGAGGTGCCAACTCCGTTAGCAAAATGATAGGTGAGATACTGGTACAGCAAAGAAAGTCCCAACCCAAATTCGGCCTTGAAAACCAGATCTGGAAGCAGATGCATGTAAAGTCCATGCGCTGCGGCTCTCAATCCTTTAGCCAATAGTGGGTCGGCGGCCAAGAGTACTATTAGGGGTGTATTGCTTGTGTCCGCAAACTTATCTATGTCGCTGCAAATTCGATCCAGCAAAAGTCCTAGCACGGAAAATGATATGGGGCACTTTGTTTTAAAAAAAGATCAATCATTTTTTTTAAAAACAAACAAGCAAGAGAGAGAGCAAGAAACAACAACCATACCCGCTTCTCGAATTTTTAGCACAGAGCTGCTCTTCACAGAGGTTGCGCTTGAGCAAGTGCGAACTCTCAATAACTGAGAAAAGCGAGAAGTACATTGAGGATGTGTGACAGTCATTGGAACAATTTTCAAGTCCGTCATTCCAAAGATATACAACAATAGCCACGTGTAGAGCAAAAAATATATACCTCCAAGGTGACCAGTCGACTAAGACCCTCATGTGCCTTGGAAAGCTGCGTGAGCCAATCCAATGCAATACTAGCGCGATCTTCTCTCTCAATGTGATCTGCTCAATAGTATCACAACGTTAATATGGGGTTGCTGCTACGAGACTAGTAGAATGCGTCCAACTAGCACATTTGTCACTACATTAATACTCTCAACCCTACCTGCTCTGCACGTTGTCACCAATAGTCCTAAATGACGAAGTTCCGTACACACAGTACTGCACTTTAATTTATCATAAGAAGCCACCAATACTACACCCTTTTTGTCTACTTGCTCGGCTAGAGTCGATGGAGAGTCACAGCGACACTGTGCAAGGGCCCGAGCCACTTCATCATATGTATGTATGTCATCATTGTGTAGCCTGTTGACTATGAGTGTCAGATACGAGCGAAAGTGCAAGACATGAAAAATCCTCAATTATTCTAATGGAGACACGACCCACCCACCTCACACAGATGTGGTCCTGATTTAAATCGCCGGGCGATGGTGATGATGCTGGTTCCTCTGTGTCTCTTCCACGTGGTGATTGACCCACCTCCACCCCAATTCTTCTTTTTCTGCTGCTGCTGTGATCTACAGCCTTACTCATACCATGTAGTTTGTTTGGTGTAGCCTCGTAGCTGATGGAACAGTCCCAAGCCACTGAATTTACATAGCGTATAACCTCACATATGACAATACTCGCACTCTTGACAAGAGTAGGTGGGAGAAAAGATACAGGATCGACATCTTTATCTTCCGTATTACCTAGCAAAGGAAGGGGCACGTGATCCGGGCAAGAGCCTTCCTCGGCCCATGCCTCCAAGTCCCCGCAATCACAACAACCTCCAATCGATGACTTGTGGAAAAACACTTCGTGCCCAATGTGATTGGAACGTCGAAAGCAAGAAGTACACTGCATGAAAAAAAGCAGGTCAGCCACCACACCATTCTCCCAAATCGCCACGAAAGCTCCAACTTCTTCATCCTACACCCCCAAAGGGCACCTACAAATGCGTCACCACAGACAAATCACCGCAGACCTACCACCACCATAAAAAAACACACTACAGAACCAACACATTTCGTTTTCATACCTGCACGCTGGTCAGATCAGACTGACAATTTCGGCAGGACCACACCAAACTGCCCTCAACGAAAATATTCCTGCACACCCGACGTCGGTTCATATTCGTGGCAGATAATGAAGAATAGGGCTCCTCGCCATCTGAATTCACCAGCCGATCCAACATATGAGCCATCTTCTTCACGCTGGCAAACTCAAGACAATCCATTGTCAACTTCCTCAGTTCCAAGGTTTCAAAGAGTCGATCGGACTCGTTTCTCATGGTTAATGAAATGCTCTGATTATTGTTGGGTTATGTTGAAGTCCCAATTTGTGGCGAGAAAGTACAGAGACGTGATAGTAGCACCCCCGCGGTGAACTATGTTCAAGTATGAGAGCTCAGGGTTTGGGTTAGGGTTTAGTGCTAGGGTTAGTGTAGGTGGTCAGGGTTAGGGCTAGGGCTAGGGTTTAGTGCTAGGGTTAGTGTAGGAGGTCAGGGTTAGGGCTAGGGCTAGGGTTGGGGTTAAGGTTTTAGCTTTAGGGATTAGGGTCAGTGTTTCCACTTTTGGGCGATGAAAAAATATATTGAGTGCGAGTGTGGTGAATGCTAAAAAGCCAGCAAGGTTCAACCCGGAAGATATTCGTATCGGTTTGTTATGTGTCGGTTTTATGTGTTGTGTCGGTTTTGATGAGGAAGATCGTGACAGGTTCTGATTACGGTGAAGGGATGATGGAGCTCTCAGCTCTGACAAGAAAGTAAAGAAATGTGAGTGTGGTATCTCTTACGGTTGTCGTATCAGAATCGATTGATACGTGACTCTTCCAACCGCCGACCACCACACGAGAGACAAGTTGTGTAGTAGTCAAATGAATAGTATTATTTACTATGTTACGATCCTCTCTCAGGACACACGAAGAGTGATACTTTACTTACTACAAGGAGACACGTGTCACGGGTTTTAAACGAATGGTTGTCATGTAACCTATGCAGAAAAATAC
>PJEL010004034.1_pt1 | contig 12280 bp, 11 predicted proteins | sample 1853271 | NCBI WGS metagenome assembly PJEL01 (sample SAMN08108733, study PRJNA415343) | Invertebrate metagenome, whole genome shotgun sequencing project. | host: Globobulimina | place: Sweden: Gullmar Fjord | collected 2015-08 | reverse complement strand
TATATAATCTAAAATTAGTATATAAATAAGAGATTTATCTCTGCATATCCTTACAATCTAACTTACAATTTATCATTTTATACAAGATCATTACGATATCTATTATTTTGATATTGATTTATATTACAAGGGATAATAAGGAATTTTACAGATAAGTTATTAAACAAAAGTTTAATATAAGGACACAATACTATTTTTTAAATAATATTGATTGCCCTGAAGTTAATTTATCACCTATTTTAATAGATAGATCATAATTTGATGGTACTGTAATAATAACTAACCCATCTAAAAAGACAGAAATTTTATCACCTTGAGATACACTACACTCTTTTACTCTTTTCATTTTATGATTACACAAACCGCTAATAAGTTTTATTTTTATATCTGAAAATTTCAATACTGTTTGTTCATTATATAGAGATGCTTTATAACTATTTGGATTTAAATTTAAACCTCTTCTATATTTTTTCACTTTTACATCAGAATCAATTGGTGCTCTTAAAATATGGTTATCACACAAACCTACTTTACAATATATTTTATACTTACCGCTAGCATGATCAATCGCACTTACGGTACTATCAATAGGTGCTAAAACACTTGTAGTATTATTAAAAACATGTCTACTACTATCTCTATATATAAATAATAACGCTAAACCTATAACAATACCAATATAACCTAGACAATCTGATATAAATAACATAAGAGCTACAGCTATAACAAAAGTTATAGTTATAGTTTTATATCCCTCAGGTAATATCAATTTATTCTTTTTCATTTTTTACTTCTTCTACTTCTACATCAGTTTCTGTAATATTTTCTTCACTTGCAATTGGTTCTTTATCTTCATCAGTGTGAAGACTTTCACCTTCATAAACTTCACCACCATTTTCAATAATGATTTCTTGAACTCTTTTTCCTGAAATAACTTCTACATCAAGTAATTCTGCAGTCATTTGTTCCATAGCATCTGTATGATCCCGTAATAATTGCAGTACAACTTTATATCTAATATCTAAAGTATTCTTAATGTGTTTATCAAGATTATGTGCCATTTCATCACTATAGTCTTTACTAGTTTGACCACCACCTAAAAATTGGTTTTGTTGTTTTTGTAATACCATTAAACCAGCTATATCAATATCACTCATACCATATATAGTTGCCATAGATTTAATAATATCAGTTGCACGTTCTAAATCATTACCAGCACCAGTACTTACTTCACCAATATAAATTTCTTCTGCAGCTCGACCACCTAACAATGTATCAACTTCTGCCATTAACTCATGCTTTTGCATAAGATATTTATTTTCTTCTGGAGTATTTAATGTATATCCAAGTGCAGCTAAACCACGAGGTACTATAGATACCTTATTTACTTTTTTAGCACCTTTAGTTACTTCAGCAATCAAGGCATGCCCAGACTCATGATATGCAACAATTTTTCGCTCTTTTGGAGAGATTCGTCTACTCTTTTTCTCTAAACCTGCAATTTGTCTCTCAACTGCTTCTTTAAAATGAGAAGGTTTAACTGATGTTGCTTCTTCTCTACCTGCTAATAGTGCAGCTTCATTAATGATATTTGCTAAATCTGCACCAGCTAAACCAGCAGTCATAACAGCAACATCTCTAAGATCAACATTCTTACCAACTTTTACATCTTTAATATGAACATTTAAAATTTCTATTCTACCTTCTAAATCAGGTTTATCAACTAAAACTTGTCTATCAAATCTTCCTGGTCTAAGAAGTGCTGGATCTAATATTTCAGGTCTATTTGTAGCCGCTAAAATAATTACAGGTGCACCATCTCCCCCAAATCCATCCATCTCTGCAAGTAATTGATTTAAAGTTTGTTCTCTTTCATCATTTCCACCCATTCCACCAGAAGCTCTACTTTTACCAATAGCATCAATTTCATCAATAAATATAATCGCTGGTGCCGATTTTTTTGCTTGTGCAAACAGGTCTCTTACTCTACTTGCTCCAACTCCAACAAACATCTCTATAAAAGATGATCCAGTTACACTTAAAAACTCAACATCTGCTTCACCTGCAACTGCTTTTGCTAAAAGAGTTTTACCAGTTCCTGGAGGACCTACTAATAAAACACCTTTTGGTATTTGAGCACCTAAGTTAATATATTTATCTGGATTACGTAAAAATTCAACTATTTCAGAAACTTCTTCTTTTGCTTCTTTATTTCCTGCCATATCAGAAAATTTAACATTTGGTTTTTCACTGTTGATCATTTTCTTAGCACCACCCATACCAAGAATACCACCGGCACCACCGCCACCCATAGATTTTGACATTTTTCTAGCTAAGAACATCCAGATTGCAAAAAAGAAAAATAATGGTAATACCCAACCAAATAACATATCTGCTAAAAGGTTCTGCTCATTCACTCCACCATAATTAATACCTTGTTGTTCTAACATAGGAATTAAAGTATCATCAACACCAACTTTTCTAGCTTTATACGTAGTTACCATACCGCCTTGTGTTTTTGAAACAGCTTTAATATTAGTATCACCAATACCTACATACTCAATTTGATTGTTATTAATTAACTTTTTAATCTCTGAATACGCAACATTTTTGCTAATACTTTGTCCATATGCATTTGCACCACCATTTACATTCATATCATCCGATGGAAAAAAACTTTTAAATGCCATGATTGTTACTATTGAAAATACAACAAATACTACTATTGGGTTTTTGTCAAAAAAACCATTAGAATTTTTGTTATCGTTTTGATTACCGTTATTATTGCTCATTATTTACCTTTTTAACTATTAAAGTTACCCATTCATTTTGTTGTATCTCTTCTAATATCTCACAATCTTTAAATTTGCTTAATACTTTTTGCTTATGTTGTTCCATAATTCCAGATAAAATTATAATCCCATCTTCTTTTGTTATTTTTTTAAGATCTCTTGCAATCATTGCTAATACATCTGCAACAATATTTGCAATTACAACATCATAAATTTTTGTTGTTGTATTTGCAGAACCTTCCCAATACTCATTTACTTTTACATTATTTGATTCAAAGTTTTTTACAGCATCATTAACTGCAACTATATCTGTATCACAAATATCTACAGTAGCACCCAATTGTGATGCAGCAATACCTAAAATTCCACTTCCCGTTCCAATATCTGCAATTGCATAATCTTCTTTAACATATTTTTCGACTGCAAGTAAACAAGCATTAGTTGTTTCGTGATGTCCTGAACCAAATGCCAACGTTGGATCAATAAGAATATTATTTAGCCCATCAATTGACTCACACCAACTAGGATGTATGTAAAAACTTCCCACTTCTATTGGCTGCACACTGTCTTGATATAATTTAATCCAATCTTGATTTTCTTTTTTTTCAAGATTTGTTTCACAAAAAATTTCCGTATTAAATGCATTTGATAATTCTTTTGCAAACTCTAGTACACCAGATTCTACATCATTTAAAGTATCTTCACTTCTGATGATGATAGTCTCATCAAGTTCTTCAAGAGCATCGTTTGTTAAACTAGATGCAAGATCTAAAAACAATTCATAATATAAATTTGGCTTAATTGTAAGCTCGTAATAATATTTGTCCAACTAATTACCTTTATAGTTTATTAAATAGTATTATATTATCTAAAAAGTCGTTTAAAATAGTTTAAATATGAACTTAGTTATTAATCATTAATTTTTTTTAAATATATCACTTCATCGAACTCATTAAGGTAATAAGAATATTCGGTTTCAAAACCTTGAAATTGAATTATATTTTCTTTTTCATACTGTATTTTATGTGAAATAAAAATCATCATATAATCGATATCATTAGAAATCTTTGATAATAATGTGTAACCACCTTCTATCATGACAAAGTTCTTTTTTCTTATTAACTCTAAGGATGAAGATATGGTTACTTTTCGATTGGGAACTTGAAACAAAGGTATAGATTTATCAAAATTATTTTTAGAAGAATAGATTAATAAATCTGATGATTTCTTAGATGATGAGAATCGAGAATCTAATGTAGGTCTATCTATACGTATAGTATTACCGCCAATTACCATTAACTCAATTTTAGTTCTAATATTATGTACTAAATTCAAACTATCTTGCGTTGTGATATACCCGCCAGTAACACTACCATCCTCTCTCATTGCCATTTTAAAAAAGATAAAGTGACCACTTTGATATTTTAAAAATGGGTATAATAATTTATCAGTTTTCTCTTTTAAGATATTAATTTCAACATCGATTTTGGCATTGATTAATCTTTCATAGCCACCTGCTGCATTTACATTTGGATCCATTGTTCCAATGTATACTTTTTTTATCAAAATGGATTCAAGTAACATTGCGCAAGCTGGTGTTTTACCAACATGATTACATGGTTCAAGGGTTACATAAATTTCACAATCATGAAAAAACCCGTTATGATTTAATATAAGATAGTCATGAATCTTTTTAGACTCTGTAATATATTGTAATTTCGAATTCGGATAATTAGTTAAATAGGCTTCTTTTAATGCTAAAACTTCGGCATGTGCATTTCCAGCTTCTTGATGTGCTTCTACTGCAAGAACTTTATTTTTACATACAACTGTGGCACCAACTGCAGGATTTGGGTAAGTAAGAAACTGGTATCTCCATGCTTTATCTATTGCCAAAAGCATATAACTGATTTTGTTCATTAAGTATTAATTGTAACTTTTTCCATAATTTCATGAAATTTTACTATTTCAATTGGTTTAGATAAAAAATATTTAATTTCATATTTTTGTAATTCCGTTATTATCTCAGTATCAATATTAGCTGAAATTAATATAATTTCTATTTTACTTTCTTTATCTTTTAAGTATTTCACAACATTAATTCCATTCAAATTAGGCATATTTATGTCTAAAAATAATAAATCATATTCCTTTTCCCGTGTTTTTTGTAATACTTCTAAACCGTCAGTTACCTCTTCAACACTCAAATTATATTTTTTTAAATAGAATTTAACTAAATTCCTCATTACTCCATTATCATCTGCTATAAGTACATTCAATTTACATATTACCTTTATATTGAGCTATTGTTTCTCTCAATCTTTTGGCATTATCGTTGTAATTATAGTTTACAGATAATGACTTAGATTCTTTTTCTAATTCTTCAGCAATCACTCTGACTAATTCAAGTCTGACATTTGCTGCACTACCTTTAATATTATGCGCAATATCTGTTATATTTGAAAACTCACTTATTTTGATAGCTTGATCTAGTTGAATTAATTGATTTTCTACATCATCAAAAAATAAAGTAAGTAGTTCTTCTAAAAACTCTACAGGTAGTTCCATCGAAGAAGACACTTCTTTTTTATCATATAATAATGGTTCAATATTCTCCTTAATAATTCTTGTATTTGTATAGTGAGATAAAGTATTAAAAAGTATATCTTTATCAATTGGTTTTGATAAATAATCAACCATTCCTGCATCTTTGAATTTAAGAACATCTTGCGCTAAAGTATTAGCAGTTAGGGCTATAATAGGCGTACTTTTAATAGTATTTTCTTTTTCATATTCATGTATCAATTTTGTTGCACTTATACCATCTAATTTTGGCATATTTATATCCATTAATACTAAGTCATAATCTTCATGATTTAGTTTATATTCACTTACAACCTCTTCTCCATTTTCGCAAAAACTAAAACTTATCTTTTTTTCATCTAAAAGATATTCTAATAACATTTGATTCACTGCATTGTCTTCAGCTATAAGAATATTTAAATTTTTAAATTTATTTTTATCAAGTATTTTTGTTTCTACTTGTTCTACTATATTATTACCTTCTGAAATTTCAACGTCTAATATAAAATAGAATTCGCTTCCTTCACCTAATTCACTTGTTAATTCTAGTTTTGTACCAAATAAAGCTAGAAGTTTCTTTGTAATAGATAACCCTAATCCTGTACCGTCAAATTCCCTACTAGTAGAATAATCACTTTGCTGAAAATTTTCAAAAACTAAGTTTTGTTTTTCTTTAGCAATTCCAATTCCTGTATCTAGTACAGAAATTTTTAATTGTATATCAGTAGGAGATTCTTGTACTAAATTTATAGATACAGTAACACTACCCTCTTTTGTAAATTTTATAGCATTGTTAATTAAATTAATAAATATTTGTTTTAAACGTAGTACATCACCATTAAAGTTTGGAATATTATCATCAATTATAAGTTCAAAAGTTATATTATTTTCTGAAGCTTTTATCTTAAACATATCAAAAGTAGGAACAATATCTTCATATAAATTTACTTTAATCATTTCTAAATCTAACTTATTCGCCTCTATTTTAGAAAAATCTAAAATATCATTTATTACATGCAATAAAATTTGTGAAGAATTATCTATAACTTTTAAATATTTTTTTTGTTCTTTATTTAATGGAGTAGATTCTAATATATTTAAAAACCCTACAATTCCATTTAAAGGTGTACGTATTTCATGAGACATATTAGCTAAGAAAATTGATTTTGCTTCAGTAGCCGCATTGGCTTTTTTTAAACTTTCTTTTAAGATTACTGTTTGTTTTTTGAGTTTTTTTGAATTATGATCTAGAACTTTACCTAGTATTTTATCATCTATATTATGAAAAAATACTATAATTGCTAAAAGTAATTGGATAGAAATTGAGATAATCTCTTCAGTGAAAACAAGAGCATTTAAAACTAATACAAGTATCGCTACATTGTGAGTTAATCTTATTCGTAATGTAGGGTTAAAAATAAGATTTTTACTTTCAAAATTTATAAACTTTTTTTTCATAATATAGCCCTTATGTACAATTTAGTATTATTTCAAATATTTATTAATTCCAATCAAAATATGTAGATGCTGATAATACATCATCATATTGAATCTCTTGCTTTTTATTATCTAAATCATTAAAAGTAACTAAACCTTCATCAGTTACAGAAACTACTGTACCCTTAACTATTTCTGTTTGGTAATTTTTAATTCTAACTTTTGAACCAATAGAACATTTAAAATGATGTAATGTTTTTAATTTTCTTTCAATTCCAGGAGAACTTACTTCTAATGTATATTTACCATTCATTGGTTCTTGAATATCTAATAAAGGAGAAATCATTCTACTTACATGAGCACATTTATCAAGATTTACACCATCTCTATGAGAGATATAAACTCTTAATATGTTTATTTTATGTTCTTTAGTTTGCTGTATCTCATATAAATCAACACCACAACCTTCAACTGCTAATTTTATAGATTCTTCTAATTCCATAAATTAATCTTCCTCTTCTATTTTTTTTGATTTAGAAATTTGAGAAAACAAATCTTCCATTCGTGTTCTTTTTTCTAACATATTATCAACTAAGAATGTAAAGTCAGGACATTTATACCATGAAGTTGCACCTAAAATATATGATTTAATTGCCACATTGGCTTTTCTTAAAGCTGCTCTAATCTCTTTTAATTCAGCTGCATCAAAATCACTAGCATCAAAATAAACTTTTGCATCATATTTACCATTTTTACAATCTACTTCTGTGATTGTTAAAGAAACAATTCTGTGATCATTAAGTGAACTTAATGCTTCAGGAATTAATTCTTCTAACAGAGACTCTGTTCTTTGTAAATTTACACTTTTATTTTTCATTAATCTATTGTTTGCTCTTCTTTATGTTCAATAAATGTTTCAATATAATCATTTACTCTAATATCATTAAAGCTTTCGAAAATAATACCACATTCGTATCCATTTGAAACTTCTTTAACATCATCTTTAAATCTTTTAAGTGATTTAATAGCACCTGTATAAACAACAACACCATCTCTAATAACACGTGCAAGACCACCACGTACAACTTTACCATCAGTAACTTTTGTACCTGCAACTGTACCTACTTTAGGAACAACAAATGTTTCAAGAACTTGTGCCTGACCTGTATTTTCCTCAACAACAATCGCACTCATCATACCTGATAGTGTCGCTTTAATATCATCTAATAATGCATAAATAATACTGTATGTTTTGATTTCAACACCTTCTGCTTTAGCTTTAGTTTTAACTGCACCTGTAGGTCTTACATTAAATCCTAAAATAATACAATCATCACTTGCACTTGCAAGTGCAATATCAGCTTCAGTAATACCACCAACACCTGATGAAATTATTTTAACTTTAACTTCATCATTTTTGATTGATTCTAAACTTGCTTTAATAGCTTCTAGTGAACCACCTGCATCAGCTTTTAAAATAACGGGTAATGCTTTGATTTTACCTTCAGCAATAAGTGCTGCCATCTCATCTAAAGATACTTTAGTAGATGCACTTAACTCTTTTGCACGAGAGTGTTCTGCTCTAGTTGTTGCAATCTCTTTTGCTTCTGCCGCAGATTTTTGTGCAACAAGTGTTGAACCAGTTGTTGGAACATCACCTAGACCAACTACTTGACCTGTTCTACTTAATCCAAGCTCTTTTACTGCTTTTCCTTGATCATCTAATAAAGCTTTAACTCTACCAAATGTTGTATCAGCAACAATATTATCACCAACTTTAAGTGTACCATTTTGGATAATAACAGTTGCAACTGCACCTTTACCTTTTACTTGAGAAGATTCAATAACTGTAGCTTTTGCTAATGCTGTTGGATCTGCTACTAGCTCTAAAAGTTCAGACTGGATAATGATATTTTCTAATAACTCTTCAATACCTTGACCAGTTAATGCAGAAACACCAATAAATTCGATATCTCCACCCCAATCAACTGGACTCATTTCATGTTCAGCCATTCCAGCTTTTACCATATCCATGTTTGCAGTTTCTTTATCTATTTTATTAACAGCAACAATAATTGGTGCTCCACTTGCTTTAGCAGCTTTAATAGACTCAATTGTCTGAGGTTTTACACCATCATCAGCAGCAACAACTAAAATAATAATATCAGTTACACTTGCACCTCTAACTCTCATAGATGTAAATGCTTCATGTCCTGGAGTATCTACAAAAGTGATATCTTGACCATTTTTATTTACTGTATAAGCAGAAATATGTTGTGTTATTCCACCAGCTTCTCCAGCAGCTACTCTACTACTTCTAATTTTGTCAAGAAGTGAAGTTTTACCATGATCAACATGACCCATAATTGTAACAACAGGAGGTCTTGATATATAGTTTGATTTGTCGATTTCATCTTCAGCGTAATCTTCAATATAGTTTACATCTTCTAATTCATCTTTAATTGTAATTTCAATAGCATATTCTTCACCTAAAATTTCAATTTCATCATTTCCTAAGAAATCATTTTTAGTAACCATCATACCTAGCATAAATAATTTACCAATTACATCACCAGCAGTTTTACCAATTTTTTCAGCAAACTCATAAACTCTACAGTCTTCAGGAATAGTAACTTCTGTTATCTCTATCTCTTCAACTTTTTGTTTATACTTTTTCTTTTTACCACCTCTTTTAATACCTCTTGGTTGGTTACCAAAAGCACTAGGTTTAGTAGTTCTTATATTTTTAGGTTTAGGTGTTTCTTGTAAGAATTTTGATGTTTCCATTAGACCCATGTCTAAAAGAACAACTTCTTCTCCTAAAATTGATTCTCCAGATGATTTAAAATCATTTTCTGTTCCATCAACTCTTAATTTTGTACCATGAACATGTGCACGAGCTGCTTGTTTTGGTTTTATTTTCTTTGATCTTGGAGTATATTCTTCTTTTAAATCTGAACCACCACCAAATAATTCACTCATAGAAGCAAGTTTTTGTTTTCTAGATTGAGGAGTAACTGGTACATTTTCAATTACTGGTCTTCTTTTTTTAACAATAGTTAACCCTCTTTTTTTAAGAGTGATTTTTTTCTCGGGGTCATTTGAAACTGGTGCTGCTGCTGGAGCAACTTTTGCCGCAGGTATAACAATTGGTTCTTCAACTTTTTTTGCCTCAACTTTTGCAACAACTTCTTCAGTTTTTACTACTGGTGCAGCAACTTCTTCTACAACCTTTTTTGGTTCTTCAACTTTTTTTGGTTCTTTAGGAACGTTTTTCTTCTGAACAATTTTAAGTTCGCTTCTTTTTAAAGGCATCTTTTTAGTTTCAACTTTTTTCGTTTCAACTTTTTTTTCTACTGCTTTAACTTCTGTAGGAGCTATAACAACTTCTTCAGATTCAGTTTCAACTTCAACTTTTGCTGGAGTAGCTTTTTTAATAGTAGGTTTTTTCTTTTTTTCAGCTAATAACTTACTTGTACCTGTCATAATGTATCCCGCGATTTCTTCTGCTTCTTCAAAAGAAACTGAACTTTGTGGTGATTTTAAAACTATTGCTAAATCCGCTGCTTTTTTAATTACTTCTGCACTTGTAGAACCAGCTTCTTCTGCTATTTCAAATACCCTAACTTTGTCTTCCATTCGCTAATATCTCCCTTAGTTGTACGATATATTCATCTTTATTTTTACAGTGTCTATACAATGCTTTTTCTAGTTTAGATTTATTCTCTAAACAAGAATCACATACATAAAAACTTCTTCCTATTCCAGAAAAAGCAATTAACTTTTTATCTTTACACTGCAATCTATTCAATAATTTTTGTGCCATTTTTATTCTACAAACAACACAGCTTCTTATCGATATTTTTAACATTTTATCTAAAACTCTCTTAATCTTCTACAATCACACCACTATTATCAAAATCACAAATCATTATTTTGAAGTGGGGAAAGTTTTCTTCTAGCTTTTTTGATAGTCTAACAGCATCTCTTCCATATGCTAAATTAAAAAATGTTGAGCCACTACCGGATAGTGTACTCATTAAAGCACCATTTCTTAACGCAACTTTTTGTACTGCAAAAAGTTCTGGCATCTGTTTCATTCTATAGTATTGGTGTACTCTATCTTTTGATGCTTTTTTTAACATTCTAAAATCTTCTGTCATAAAAGCAGCAGTTAATAATGAACTATGAGATACATTAAAAATAAGATCTTCTTTACTATACTTATATGGTAAGGTTTTTCTTGATAAATTAGTTGAAATTGCACGATTGGGAATAACAACAACTGCTTTTAAAGACTTTGGTATCTCTTTTCTTAAAAAGAAAACTTCATTTTCATGAATTGTAGATACTGTAAATCCACCCATAACTGCAGGTGTTATATTATCGGGATGAGATTCGTAACTTAAAGCTAAATTCAATAACTTTTTATCATTTAACTCAATTCCTTCTATCGCATAAGCTGATGCAATTGCACTAATAATTACAGCACTACTACTTCCTAATCCTCGAGATAATGGTATTTCATTTTGAAATTCGAATCTGAATTGCTGTTTACTATTACTAAAATTTTGATGGAAATCATTAAAAGTAGAAATAAACATATTATTATCTTTTAATTTAGGGTTATTTGCGCCTTCACCTTTTAATGAAACACTATGGAATTTCGCAGGTTTTATAATAACATGATTTCTAATATTTAAGGCTAATCCTAATGTATCAAAACCAGGTCCAAGATTTGCACTTGTTGCGGGTACACTTATTTTCATTTTGTTCCTTATTTCTTATTTCATACAGCAGGTAGATTATACTCTGGTAATGTATTTTCACTAAACTTTATATTTTTTATAGTTTCAGGTAAAAAAAACTCTTCAACTTTACTATCTTCTAAAAATTTTATTATTATATTCTCTTCTAAATTATTAGTTTCTCTAAAAAAGTATTTTTTCCCTAAAGCTTTTATAGGAGAATTATTATTAAAGTCAAAGCCACTTAGTGCATATAATTTTATATTATGTACAATAGAAATTGTTTTCAAAAAAATATATGCAATTTTAATCGCCATATAACTACCTGGTCCACTTACATAAAAAATCTCTTTTATATTGTATCTAGATAACATACTATCAAATAACGATGGTAATATATCACTTGTTTTACCATCTTTTGAAATAGTTTCGATTAACATATCATCTTCATATATCCCTATTAAAATAGGATGAGCAATAGATATTACTATTACTTTTACATTAGATTGTTGCATATGCTTTCTCTAATGATACGACTTCATCTTTAATTTCATCTAAATCTACAATTTCATAGTTTTCTGGGTCTTCTAATAGTTTTTTTGTCAAAAGATGATTTAAATGATGACTTCCTGCATGAGCATTATATTCACCAATCATTGTATATCCTAGTAGTGACATATCACCTATTGCATCTAATATTTTATGTCTTACAAATTCATC
>PJEL010004033.1_pt1 | contig 12280 bp, 16 predicted proteins | sample 1853271 | NCBI WGS metagenome assembly PJEL01 (sample SAMN08108733, study PRJNA415343) | Invertebrate metagenome, whole genome shotgun sequencing project. | host: Globobulimina | place: Sweden: Gullmar Fjord | collected 2015-08 | reverse complement strand
GGTTGACGCCTTGGGGTAACCGTTTTTTAATTAAGGGTGATGGTGAGAACGGGCCACCGGATAGGAAGTCGATGTCCAGAAGCAGAAGCTCAGGAAGAAGGAGACAGGTGGGTATGCTGCTGCTTTGTGCTGTTGCCTTCCGTGCAATTTGATTCATGTTATACTGGTGTTGATTTCGTGAGTGAATGACGAGCTGCTGAGCTCTGTAACCCAGAGTGTCTGCTATGAAGATGTTTATTTTGTATCTCTGTCCAAACACTAAAACTAAAACTAAAACCGCCCCTTTGGATCGAACCTACACTCTTATGGGAAGGTTGGAGAAAATGGCAGATCAGATAATACTGAAACCGCCGGAGTACGAAAACATAGGTCTCATTCCCGTTCACCCCGTGGACGCCGGAATAGCTTTTCTTCACCCCGTGGACACCGAAATAGCTCCTATTCCCGTTCACCCCCTGGATACCACCGCAGATCCAATAAGGTTGGTTGGTTGGGTGCTGTTAATACTCTACTATTCATTTATTTTTCATGATTGCTGTACACTGCTGTGTATTCTGTTGGTCTTTCTAACCATTTTAAATAAAGGATAATGATGGGAGGAGCGGTTCACCTGATAGGAAGAAGTCCATGTTTAGAAGCAGAAGCCCAAGAAGGCGAAGACGGGTGGGTATGCTTTGTGCTTGCTTGTTCCAATTTGATTCACATTACACTGGTGGTGTTGATTTAATTAAGCGAACGATGAGCTGAGCTCTAACCCAGAGTGCGCCAGCTATTTATTAACATGTGTAATTATATATCTCTGTTCTAATCAACATTGCCTTGTGGGAAGGTGGTTGGAGAAGATGATGGTGGCAGGAGATCAGATACTGAAACTGGAGTACGAAAATATAGGTCCAGGTCCTCTTCTCGTTCACCCTCACCCCGTGGACGCCGCCGCTATCGCTCCTACTCTCGTTCACCCTCACCTCGTGGGCGCCGACGGGATAATTCCTATTCCCACTTGTCTCCTAGACGCCGCCAGCACCGCTCATACTCCCGCTCACCACCCAGGAGTAGGAATAGGGATTGGTATAGTAGCAAAAGGCCCCCTTCACCCATACACCAGCGCCGCCGCCGTCGCTCCCCCTCCGGCTCCCCTCGATCTTCCCGATCCTCCTTTAGGTCTTCCAGAAGCCTCTCCTCCCGTCGGCGGTCTTCTAGCTCCTCCTCCTCCAGGTAGGTGATGAACACACCAAGACCATAACCATACAGAAGTGTGGAATGGAAGGCACTCCATCCACTGTCATTTGTTGCTGTGGATAGACCCTTAGTTTATTATTTTTCCTTCTGCTTAAGAATAATGGGCATTGCTGGCTGACTTGTACACCTCACACTCCCTCATCACAAGCAGCAGCACCAGGAGTGGCAGTGTTTCCAGTTCATCCAGAAGCTCATCATAACCCTAATCCTCTTGTAGTCATAGCAGTGGGAGAGGTGAGAAGTGGAAGGAGGCACTCTACTGTCTAGTCAGTGAGATGATGACAATGGATTTTATGAGGAACTGGAAAGGCCTTGAGGTAATACGTACGTCTTGCAACAATGAGAGCTACTGCTCGGGGAGGTCGTCGTATGTTCAAAGTTGGAAAGAAAGCTCAAGTTTGTCTTTTCTATTCAAATAGCTTGCCATGGTTCTAGTCGTAGTAGTCAGTTCTGCTGCTTTCCCTCAGCTACGTAGGCTAGGCTCTCTCATAGAATTGAGGTTCTTCTTTATGAGGAGCTTATACTCTCATGACAAATAATGAGCTTGAAATCAAGTCAAGTGACTAATTCATAATGTTCTACTTAAACCTTGTGTCCAGGTACACCACCACCTCTAGGACTGAATGATCAATTTCTTGTCTTGATGCTACTATTGACTACTCCGAAATTGACATCCATTTTCATCATCTATTACTATCAGAGGACCCATCGTTGCACCATGTCACGTGCTTGAGTAGCCACACTGCCATCACCTGAGAAAGCTTAGCCCTGTGTAATTACACCAGTAGTAGTGTAGTTACATAGGCAAATGTACAATACAAATGCAACACCAGCTGGTGTACAGCAGAATAGAATAGGTGGGGGATCGGCCCTGCATTTGAGATTGACGAGGGATATATAATGGGGAAAGCTTGGCTTGAATAATGCCTCTTTGTATCTGGTTTTGTCACCCATGTCATGCTGCCGGACACACATGGTCCTGGACTGTCATTTGAATGAATGAAATTAGGGCATTCACAGAATGGCTTAAACCTATAGGAAACAACAACAGTCCAAGAGAATAAGAAGCAGTGGCGCAGTGCATTCTCCTTTTCACTGCTGGCTGGAACCCGATTGCTGGGCTGATATTTATCATAATATACAATTTCTCCCCCTCCTACCCTAAAGTCTAAATCTCAGAGGTGGAAATTGGCCAACTTTGATGCAGAGACGAACCCCTGCTGCACTCGGAAGTAAAGCATGTTAGTAAGGGTTCTGATGATTAACGAGGAACAAACTGTACATGCTACCAGCCCACATACCAGGTGGCGGCCTTCTCTTCTCTTTGCCTTTGCTGTCCCATTCACTCCTCTTCCTGTAGAAACCCCATCCTTCCGTTCACATACATCACACTAAAACCGGCCGACAGGGAGCGGATGAGGTATAGTTTGGATGTGCCAGCGCCAGGAGTTGTTGTAAGTGGTATACAATCATTTTCTCTCAAAGCAAGCAATCCCTTAAATTTTGGCATTGCTCATTACTCTCCTGTAGCCGCTTGATTGGCCAGGCTAAAAAGCCAAAAAGCCAAAAAGCCAAAAAGCCAAAAAGAAGCAGCTACAGAAGCTAGCAATCCACCTCGCGATGCTACTGACACTACCACATTGATGAGATTTTTTTTTTCTACTGCAGATGCAGACTATTCTATTCTCGAGTATGCCCAACCCAATAACTCAACTCACCATGCCCTTGCAGAGTGCCTGGCTATACGACTGACCAAAGTGCTCTGCAAGAGTCCTTCGACGGCATTCACCCCTTGATATGCAGTATCCCTTTGGATCGTGTCCATCCCATGCAGTAGTTAGGGGGTAGGTAAGGTACAATACAAAGGGATCAAGTCAAAATTGCAGGAGCACCAGATGTTTCAATTTCAATTTCAATTTCAATTTCAACAACCAGAATGTGCGCATGATGAAACTGTTACAGCTACAACGGCAGCGGCGGCATTGGAAAGCTAGCTAAGGCTAGGACGACTACACCACCACCAAATTAAAGTTAAATTAGCATTACGCAAGAAGACGAGCGTTGCTTGAGTTGATACTACCTTCACGTCCATGAGTTGCTGTTCTGCCCTTTCAGCCTTTACTGTATTCTGTCTTCCTCTACCCCTGGCCTGCCTTCCCTTGGCAGAGTACATTATGATGTTCCTCTACCAGGAGGAAGAAGAAGCATATGAATTTATTCAATAATGGAGACTTGTAGTAGTAGTGTGAAGAGTAGAGTGCTACGCTGCTGCTCTCAAGTTAGCCACGGAACCACTTCTCCAACTCACCAGCTTATTGATATCTTGTTCACGATAGAAGAGGATGCATATGCTTGGCTTTCCATCCCTTTCAATGGGGATCAGGGTCAGTGCACCAATCAGTTCAGCTCAAAATAGGTAGTGCTTATAGTGTGAGACAGTATGATGGTGATGCCAGGTTTGGAGCTACCTTCCAGCCCGTCCAGCTTCTTGATAGTAACCCTATATAGTGTGGTGGCATGTGTAGTGAATAAAGCTGCTCAGCTCGAGGCATAGGTAATATAATATGACTGAATACTACTAACTACCCAATCTTGCAAACCTCAAGACTCTTTGCAATGGAAGTGTGGATTACATATCGAACGGCCTGACGGGGGGATGGAAAACAATGAGAATGAATGATCAAGATTTATATCTCTGGTTCTGGTTTCTATTTCTTCTACACAACAATGTCTCCCCCTTCAAAGCAATAAATTTAGTTATTCAGCAGACATCATATTACACAAACGATGCAATAGCTTATGGCAGCCACCGAGATCCTGATAATGCACACCACTTCCAACTTCCTTACCGCTTTATCGATGCCCATACCATATGCAACTAAGCAGGAGAGAAAAGAAAAGCAAAGCAGCACGAGGGGCTCAGGGCTCAGGGCTCAGGGGTTAGGACTACTAGACAGATTGATTTTTGTTGAAACTCACTGGTTGCGCAGACAACATTGATATGTCCTGCACTCCATTGAGCTTGTGCGGCCTTCCTCTGTGCAGCAGTAGATCCTGCATGATAATAGTCGCTCATAATGCCTCGTTCCCTTAAATAGTCACTTGCTCTTTCTGTGTCTTGACGTGTTAAGCAGTAAACGATGCCACACGCAGCCCCTTTTCCTCCATTCACTCGGTGGACCTCATCCTGCTTCTGAATAATCTCAGCCACGGCTTCCAGCAGATCAGCCATCTTAGTAGTACGGCAAGAGGAGGGGTGGTCACCACTGAGACAAACCGCCGTCGTTGTTGTTCAACACCTTTTAGTATGTGCATCAACCTACCCACCCAATGTTAAACCCCACCTACCTTTTTGGGCTTGTCCACAACACTTAAATGCAAGTTATTTCGATTGAAGGTCTGCTGGTGAACGGATGCACCTTCAATGTGAAGGCTTCTCATAACATCTCCACGAACCTTGGGGGTTGCCGTCGCAGTAAGGGCTAACATAGGAACATCTGAGATGAAGAAGGTGATTTCAAGACGCTTAGCTTCAGAGTACTAGTGCGATGTGGGGTTTGCTTGTGCACGTGTATATCTAATGCCTAATTGCCTCAAGCTCGATCTATCCTGACACTTAGGTAGTGTGTCTGCGGCCATCATTTGCAATATACAATTTGGTTTCGGGAAGAATCCACACGTCTCGTACATTGGAATGCCCTCTTGATCCAACCCAGCTTAGAGTACTCCTCACGGAAGTCGTGTCCCCAGGAGCTCACGCAGTGTGCCTGAGGTTGGAGTGAAGATGATAGTCTTTTAGCAAAGACTATCATAAACAAACCACTATTTCACACATTTCCCTCTTCACCTCATCAACGACCACCCTTGCCAGCATCCCAGCCCTGATGATATATAGAATTATGTTTTTAGCAAGCAATATATCGAAAAGAAGATAAACGAGTAGGTGCCACCTGTTTAGGTCTGTCAACAAGTCTGCAAATTGGTTAGAATTCACAGTCCGCTCAGGTGTCACGTATCTTCACGCAACGCAAGTTTGGTTGATCAGGGAATGAATAATAAACACGGCGGTAAATAGTTTTGCTGCTTATGAATTTACTCACAGAAGTTTTAGCGTAGGCTGTTGGCCTCTTCTGCAAAGAGCTAGGTCCCTATAAACCTGCAATCGGGCGGTGGTCAGAAAACGAACAAGAGGAGAGAGAGAGATGGGGAGAAGGCATTGCAACTGACTCTTATCCTGACGCATTCAGTACACTAATCACCATTTTAATGACTATATACTACTCACTTGTGCAGCCAGCTCATCACCGCATTCCGATGTAAGATAAGCTGCAGGAATTCCACCACAGGTTGGTAGCTGCAGTAGTGCCGCAACCTGGTCCTCAATAAGCGATAAAAGAGGGGATATGACAATTGTGACGCCCTGGCAAAGAACAGCAGGGAGCTGGTAGCACAGTGACTTTCCGGCCCCTGTTGCCATCAATCCAAAACAATCCTTTCCCTCAAGAGTGTCTGAAATTACCCTTTTCTGCCACTCTCGAAGTGTTTGGTGCCCAAATATGTCCTTTGCAGCACACTCTGCTAGATGCATTAAGCTATTTGTTGGTTGTTGTTGATTTCGTGGTCCGCTGCTGCTGTTGTTTGTCAGCTCTAGCTCTTCATCTTCATGGGCCACGGCAGAATTGGTGCATTTAGCATACTTTTTCGCTCGTCCCAGAGATGAGGCAGCACCAGTTCCATCGCCAGAAAACGTTCGAAAAATTAAGTGCGATGACGACGAAGACGGTGCACCACCATGTCCAATGGGTGGGACATTCTTCTGTGCTGAACGTTCACATGATTCAATTATCAGAGGGGTTGGATTGGATAAAATATAAAATACGAACTATGCCCTAACTCAAAGCTGCTGGCCAAACTAGGCCACTATTTGCATTTAAGGCTACACAATACTAGGGAAGGCCTCCGCTGCTGAACTAAGCAAGAGAGAGCCTATGCCTTCTTCATTCCACAAGAGAAGCAATAACATGCATTAAAACTATCATGAAATGCCTTAGGCAACGTGCTTGCCCCATTCGTACAAACAACACCACATAATTGAACATGAGAAAGGTAGCAAAATATGTAGCAAAGGCGACAGCTTCAGCTTCAGCTTGTTTCCTACCCACCAGGTCTGCGAAAGTATTTTGGTCCCCTCTGTTGCAAAGCCACTGAAGCCTTGGAGCCCTTTCGTAATAACCCTCCCGCTTCCTTTGCTCCACCTTCATTCCCCGGCTTATGACTCTGCTTGGATGTTATAACAGGAGGACATGCAGGCAGGTGAAGTGCATCCATCCCTCTTTTCCTGGTTTCAAGTACTGCCATGTTTAGACGCACTAGGCCCAACAAGAGCGGCCCTAAACTAAACTTCTATGTACGCAGGCCATAACCCAGTGCACTTTGCCCTTAGAGCCAAGTACTAGCGTGAACCGAGCGAAGGTTTCTTGTTGATTTCAGGTGTTTGGGGTCATATATTTCTGTCCTTATGGTCATTTTCTGCGGCTGTTTAGGGTTAGGGGTAGCGTTAGGGTTAGGGTTTAGAGTTAGGGTTTAGAGTTTAAGAATTTTGGGTTATGGTTTAGGATTTAGGATTTAGAGTTAGGGCTTTATGATTAGGGTTAGGGTTGTTTCGAATTTTGGGTTAGGGGGTTGGGATGAAGGTTACGGGTTGTTAGGGTTAGGTTTCAAAATGGGGGTTTAAGTGGGTGTTCAACGGCTGTTACTTTGAATCAGAAATCTATTACTATTGGATGTTACAGATCAAATCAAGTCGTACTCTACGACGTGCACTAGAAATGGAACAGCTTTCCGTACTCTGTAACATGCAAGAATGGAAATCTCACGAACTAATAGCCTATATTATGACCTCAGCAAAATGATGGAAATTTTGTGTGTGCACAACCTACCGGATGTTACATAGTATCCAAACAACGAGTCATTATATAGACGGCGCATGCAGCCCAGCTCTGATAGTACTGCGACTAGTACTTCTACAAATAAAATAGTAGCAGCAGCACTTAGATACTCTACTATTTTACTACTGGTCACTACTATAGGTTATGAGTTAGGGCCGTGAGAGTATTTCCATTCTTGCAAGTTATGGAGTATGGAAAATGGGACTATTCCATTTCTAATACACGTCGCAGAGGACGACTTGATTTGAAAGTCAGTCTCTCACTACTATCTCTCGGTAATGTCAAATAGAAGTGGATTATTAATTCAACGTAACCGCAACAGGACAGAATACCTGTCTGGACTACCTTGTGTGCGGTTGAGGTTGAGGTTGACTGCAGAGGGAGAGATTAGTCGAACTCTAAATTTGATCGTCCATTTAGTTGCACTACTACTGTTGCACTAAAAGGAATACGCAGCCGTGTCACGGTCTCAGTCTATCCGAGAGTTGCTCGACGGGAGTCAAAGGGTTATAAACTTTAACATTAAAAACACTGCACATGCTACAACAGTGTCAAGTGCTTGGCAGTCTAAGCTGGGGGGGAAACCACAAGGTGATCAGCAAATAGTGCAACAATGGGTCTTACCCACAACGATGAAGCTTCTAAACGTTGGCGTGGAGGTTAAGTTAGCCACAACCTAATTATTGCACAAAAAATATAATGCGCTGCCGGCCGGGGGATTACTGTGGTCGGTGGTTATCGTTGTGGCCTAACCCTAACCCTAATCCTAGCTCTAACTCTCTAAACCCTAACCCTAACCCTAAACCCCACAACCCTAACCCTAACCCTAACCCTAACCCTAAACCCCACAACCCTAACCCTAACCCTATTCCTAAACACTAAACCCTAAAACCCTAACCCTAAACCCCATAATCCTAACCCTAACCCTAACCCTAGAATTCACAGAATATCACTGCCATTGAAAGGCATGGCTCTTCACTTGGCTTTTTGTTGTAAATAATGGCCTTGCAAGAACTCCAGAGGACGTGGTCATGCTCTGGAAGGTATAATCTGTTTAATTGTTGATAGTGCTGTAGCTGGTTCTGATGTGATGGTGCAAAATTGGAGCTCTAACAGTGACGAAGTTAGTATATCCTCCTCCATGATTCGCTTGAATAAGTAGCAGCTGAATTGGAGCCGGAGTTTGGTTTTTGGGCTCAGAGTAGCACGAAGACATTGAGAAAGATTATATGAGTTGTGGGTTTCGAGTCACGGGTTATGGGCTATGGGTTATTATGTGTTAAGAGTTATTGTGACGTGAGTAACACTGTAGAGGGCGGCTGATTGAGCTGTATTTCTTTCTCACAGAATAGTTTTAGGAGGGTGATCGTGCTTACCTCAATTTCAATCGCGTTTGGATGGTGGTCTCCACGGATGCCGGTTAAATTTTACCGCCCTGTGAAAGGCTGGGGTGATGGTGGCAATGGTGGTGGTGCCAAAAGGAGGTTTAACGTGAAGGAGCAGCTGAGTGATGCTCGGGTGAGCTGCTGCACTGATAGATACCAACAGATGCTGCTGCTGCTTTCCATCGTAGGGGAAAGTGAGGACAAAGGGTGCCGACGCAAGCGTGACCAAGATTCGGGGCTTTGCCCTAAAGAGTTGGAAGGAGTTGAGGATACACTGTCCCTACCTGAAACACGGGAAAAACAAGAGGATGGCACTAGTTCTCATGTAGAAGTAAAGGAAAAGGAATTAAAATTAAAATCAAAATCACAAGGAGTGCCTACGAGAGTTGACTTCAAGTATGTATTTGCTTTGCCGTGCAGCACTCGGCATTATTCATAACAAAGCAGCCACTTCATCTCAATGTTGTTTACGCTTATCATTGTAGCAAGGGATACAGACGACCCACTGTTCCTGTAATGGCTGTTATTGGCAGACCAAATGTGGGAAAGAGCTCATTGGTCAACCGCATCGCTGAAAGGCACGTTGATGGTAAGGAAATGTTCAATATAGGATTACGTGTTGAACAGAGATGATAAAAAAAAATTAATTCGACGACTTAGTGTTAGGGTTAGGGCTAGGGAAAACATATAATATATAGGATCAGGTGGTGTTGAACGGAGGTAAATCACTTGATACTTATTATGTTATGTAAAGAGCTGCGAGGTGGCAGCTATGAAGGATGCGAAATGGGGTGATTTTCGTGTCCTGATATTATGTGGTCGAAGTGCTTCAGTAGTATAGCATTTTCGCTAAATAACTGCTGAATTATGAAAACCTTCACGTTTGATCGTTTGATGTAGAAGTGTGATATGATGGATGGACTACTTTGCGTGTGCAACTGTAACCACCTTACCTTACTACTACTGCGTGAACACACACCACCTTCCTCAGGTGCCATTGTACATGAGGAATCTGGCATCACACGAGATCGCACGTACAGGCGCAGCGAATTTATGGGAAAGATCTTTGATGTAGTTGATACTGGAGGGTTAGTATTTGATGAAAAGAACTGCGATGACATCTTTGCTGAAAGGTGATGTGATGATGATTTAACTACTATCTATATGTTCCTGCTGACCTGATTTGCAGGAACATATAGCACTTGCTTCAATTGACAAATGCTTAACCAATTCCACCTAACGGATTACTGACCCGAAAATAAAAATGAATGATAATTTGGATCGACTTCAGGATACGAGACCAGGCCATTATCGCCCTACGTGAGGCCTGCGCTGCGATCCTGGTTGTTGATGGCCAAGTTGGGCCCACTCTACTAGACGAAGATATTGCTAAGTTTTTAAGGTGCGTGAGCGGCCAGCTGTTCTGCATTGGTACACATATTTTTTGTGGGTGTGATAATAACATTATATATTTTAATAGGAAACAGACTAAAACAGGTGTACCTGTGGTGCTAGCTGTGAACAAATGTGAATCTGAAAAAACAGATCTACTCCAAATTGCCGAGTTTTGGAGCATGGGACTGGGTGAGCCCTTGGCCATTTCTGCCTTACACGGTAATGGAGTTGCGGAAGTTCTGGAAGCCATCATGCCTCATGTTTATGAAGCAGACAAGGTAAATTAGGTTGAGACTGGATCAAGGTGGTAATATGGACGTGTGGATTGAAAAATTTGAACCAACCTCCCAGATGAATGGTTGTGTCAGTCTCATCCAACCTTGAGCTTGAAATGGTTTGGTTGGTTTGGTTTGAAAAATATAATAATGGGGTCCCATTGGTCCCATTAAATGGATGTCAGTGGTAGTTTTATCGTTGCTCTTCATCAATACTGAATGAATTGGTGGATCGTGGGAGGCTCATGTGATTTAAAAATTTTAATTATCATTTATGACTCTAAATCTACGGGCCGGCCCCTCTCTCCCAGAAATATTTAGAAGAGAGGAGAGAAGAAATAAGTATTGCAATTGTGGGTCGACCCAACGTTGGAAAGTCGAGTATCCTGAACCGCCTTCTAGGAGAGGATAGAGCCATTGTGAGTGATGTAGCAGGCACAACGCGAGATGCAATTGACGCTTTGGTGGAACGTCCCAACGGTGGACAAGCATATCGTCTCATTGACACTGCTGGTGTACGGCAAAGGAGCAAGGTTTGCCTGCCTGCTCTATCCGGTTAATACTTTGACTTTTACTTAATGAAGCCACTTCATTTTCACTGCAGGTATCATATGGCAGTGAATTCTTTATGGTAAATAGGGCATTCAAAGCCATTAGGCGTTCAGGTAGTCAGTCTTATTTTTTCATTGCACCCTCATCATCCTGTCCTCCCTTCTGCTGCTGCTCCTTACAGCATCTAACGTGCGTTCTCTCTGTCATCAGACATAGCCTTACTGGTGCTCGATGCAACAGATGGGATCAGAAATCAGGATCGTGTTCTTGCTGATCGCATTGTGGAGGTGTGTCGTCATGCTTGCTACTTTGATGTGGTTGATATGTGATGTGCATTAGCTAGTAGTCTAGGCTTTAAAGAAATCAGACAGCTCAGCACATTTTTGTGATCATCACCTCATAGGTACGGTTTTGTAAGATATCTATCAAAATTCTAACCCCCCCTCCCTTTCCCGAATTATCTAGGAAGGACGGGCTTGTATTGTGGTGCTGAACAAGTGGGACGCCGTGGCAAAGGATGAAAAAACCCACGACAAGTCTGTGACGTTCATCCGTGATTCTCTTCCAGCTGTTAGTTGGGCACCAGTGATTATTACGTCAGCTGTGACTGGAAAGAGGCTATCCAGAATATTTGATGCAGTAGATGAGGCTGTGTCCCAACACCGTTCACGCATCAAGACAAGTGTTCTGAATGAAGTTTTGAGAGAAGCAGTACTCTGGCAACCCCCCCCCGCGCGGAGAGGAAAAGGAGGCATTGCTGGGAGAATTTACTATTGCAGCCAGGTTCCTTTTCTCCCCAGATGCATGCAATACTGTCCTCTACTTCCTGCCCTATAACCAGCCCAGCCCAGCCCAGCCATTCATATCTCTTACCCTGTCGTCTCATCATTTGCTGGCTGTGCCTTAGAGTTTGTTTTTGTTTTTGGTAATGTGATTGTTGTATCATCTCCGCAGGTCCAGAGTCAACCTCCAACTATTGCAGTGTTCTGCAACAATCCCAAATATTTCTTGAACAATTACAGGCGCTACCTGGACCGCAAGTTTCGAGAACAATTAGGCTTCGTAGGGACACCTTTGCGCTTTCTTTGGAGGGGCAAAAGCTTACGTCGAGTAGAGCAGGAGACCGGTAAGGTGGCTGATCGCGGTAGGAATGGAGGACGAGAACACGGATATCCCAAACCCCATGCACAATAGCAAAATATGATATGCTCCTCTGGGTTGCGCGTGCGTCATTGGGATTACATATACATATGTGTATCAACTCACGTACAGGGAAAATATGATGATTGAGCTGGAACGTCCAATAGTAAGGTGAAATGATTTCAAACCGTTTGTTTCTTCCCTCCCATAGCATATCGGATACTGCTTTCTCCTTCCCTAATGCTCTTAGATAATAACCCTTGGCGTCGGCTACCCCAAACCAGCTATACTGACACTTACCATCCGCGGCTGACCGATTTTCATGAGATTGAATTTCAGAATGCAG
>PJEL010004032.1_pt1 | contig 12280 bp, 13 predicted proteins | sample 1853271 | NCBI WGS metagenome assembly PJEL01 (sample SAMN08108733, study PRJNA415343) | Invertebrate metagenome, whole genome shotgun sequencing project. | host: Globobulimina | place: Sweden: Gullmar Fjord | collected 2015-08 | reverse complement strand
GGTCTGGCGGCCGACAACCCCCGGACTTGCCTTGGCAGCGGTTCCCTGTTTTGCTTTACTGGCTCCAATCGTAGCACCGGTTGTTTGCAGCGACTCAGACAGCCGGTTGACCGCCTCAATGGCGGCCCGGTCTGCGGCCCTTTTTGCCTCTTTTTCCTCGGCACGGGCCTCGATACGTTCAAAGGCTTTTGACATCGTGGCTTTTTCCTTGACGGTTTCCTCTTTCGTCCTGCCGACTTTTATTTTCTGCTTCACCGGCCGCAGGGATATCGGCTTTATATCAATTTTTTTTATTGGAGCAACAAGCTTTTCCTCGGGCACTGATTTACTGGCTGTGGATATCTTTGGCTTTACCGGTTCAATCTGCTTGACAGCTGCCTTGGGAGGGGCTTTTTGAGCAGCTGCCTGGGGAGTGGATTGCTCAACAGCGACCTCTGTGGCTGTGAACAGGTTTACCGTATAGATTTCCGGAAGTTCCGGTTTCCTGTCGAACAGATAAGGCGCTATCATGGTTGTCGCCATAACCAGAAAATGCAGGCCAATGGCAAAATTGAGTGATTTCCGCCATTCGCCGGACAAAGGATTGCCAGGAAAGCAGCTTAAATCCGCTAACTTCATGGATTGCGTCTCTTGTCGGCCGGCTGGGTTATCATGCCCAGTTTGTCAAAACCTGATTCTTTAATATCCGCCATCACCGACACCACAAGACCGTAGGCTACCTGCTTGTCAGCCTTGAGAAAAATCGGCTTGTCTTTGTCGTTTTTTGAGATGGCACTGAGCTGTTGCTTGAGCAGAGATTGGTCGAGGCGGATCTTGTTAAAGAATATCTCGCCTTTCTTGTTGATGGCGACGATCAGCGGTTCATCCTTCTGGCGCAGTGGTTTGGCAGTGGTTTCCGGTAGATCGACGGCAACTCCCTGGGTCATCATGGGGGCCGTGACCATGAAGATAATCAACAGGACGAGCATGACATCAACCAGGGGCGTGACATTGATGTCCGCCATGAGTCTTTTTGATCCGTTGCCGCGTGTGGGTCCCATCTAATAATTCTCTTATATTAATTATTGTACCCTGGACAGGAAATCACGTTCGACCAGGTTCAGAAAATCGGCTGAAAAACTCTGCATATCGGTTTCCATGTTTGACAGCTCATTATTATAATAATTGTAAAACACAACAGCCGGAATTGCTACTGCCAGCCCGGCAGCCGTTGCGACCAGGGCTTCGGAAATTCCCGGTGCGACTACGGCAAGGGAGGCGGAGCCGCGCCTGCCTATTTCCTGGAATGAGGACATGATCCCCCAGACCGTGCCGAACAGGCCGATAAAAGGCGTGGCACTGCCCGTGGTGGCCAGAAAGGAGAGTGACCTGCTGAGGCGAATTACCTGCTTGTCCTCCGCCTTGCGCAGGGTCCTTTTCAGGTTGTCCATGCCGGCCAGCTGCATTTCAAGGGTCTCATCACCCATCTCCTTGGCAGCCCTGCTGCGTCCCAGTTTCTGCAACTCGTTGAAACCGAGGGTGAATATGGCGGCTTCCGGACTGGCAGTTGTTTCCTGGGCTGTCTTATAGGCATCGGCGAGATTTTTACTCTTCCAGAACGTATCAATAAAAAAAACGGATTCTTCCCTGGCTTTCCTGAATACCATGTATTTCATGATGATAATGGTCCATGACCCGACCGAGAAGAAAAGGAGCAGGAGCATGACGAATTTCACCATGGGCCCTGCATGGATGATCATTTGAAAAATGCTTAAGTGCTGCACGTATATGTCCTTATGAATTTATTATAGTTGTTTTTTGAATTATTTTGCGGTTCCTGGTTTATCAGGAGAAACAGATAATACTATATAGTTTTTAGATTACATGTCAACAGGGTCAACAAGAGGATTTTTTTCGTATTTCAAGTTCCGTTTATTCCCGGTGCGGTGCGTCAACTAAAGCACAGCCAAAGTCAACCTTCAGGGCTGTTTTGCCGTCAACCGTGACCTTGCCCTTGAAAAACCAGACATTGCCGATGGTCTCGTCAATTTCTACCTGAATCCTGATAGTATCACCCGGCTTCACCTCGCGTTTGAACTTGGCTCCTTTTATTCTGGTGAGCACCGGCATTGATCCGGAATCGGACATGGAGCCTGCCGAATTTTTCAGGCTTTCGGCGATCAGCAGGGCGCCGCTCTGGAAAACCGCCTCACAGAGTAGAACGCCGGGCATGATCGGATAATCCGGATAATGTCCTTTAAAGATATCCAGGTCCGGTGAAATAAATTTCTCGGTTTCAATCTTTCCCGGCGCCTGGGCAATTATTTTATCCACCCAGAGGAAAGGTGGCCGATGAGGGATTGACTGGTATATCTGTGGATTATAATCCACCGGTGACCTCCAGGACCGCTCCACTGATATAGGAGGCCTGCGGACTTGCCAGAAACAGGACAGTAGCGGCCACTTCATCCGGTCTGCCAAAACGTTTCATGGGCACCATTTTTTTGTACTGTGAAACCTGCTCTTCGGAAAGACCATCAAGGAGCTCAGTGTCGATGAATCCCGGCGAAATGCAGTTAACCGTTATCTTCCGCTTGGCTGTTTCCTTGGCCAGGGAACGCATCATGCCTATCTGCCCGGCCTTGGAGGCGGCATAGTTGGCCTGGCCGGCAAATCCCATGTGGGCCATAGGTGAGGTAATGTGGATAATCCTGCCGTATTTCTGCTTCATCATCAGCAGCACAGCCTGCTTTGACATATTAAACGTCCCGGTCAGGTTAACGTCAATCACCCGCTGCCAGTCCTCAAATTTCATCATGGCCGTCACCGCGTCCCTTCGGATGCCGGCGTTATTTACCAGAATATCGATGGTGTCAAACTGCTGTTCAATATCGACAAAAAGCTGCGCCACGGCAGCTTCGTCGGATACATCGCAATTGTAAAGATGCAGGGTGTCCTGCCGGTATATATCACTTGCCTGCCATTCCTGTTGAAAGGATTCGGCCGCTTCGTGGTTGGCGCCGTAAACTCCTATCACAGTTGCGCCGGCTTCCAGGAAGGCCTTGGCAATAGCCTTGCCGATCCCCCGGGTTGCACCTGTTATAACGGCCTTTTGGTCTTGAAACTGAGCCATCAGTTACTCCTGTTGTTACTTGGGACAAATAATCACTGGCTTCTCAAATAACTGTCCACATCATTGGAAACAATAACGCCATAGTTTATGGCTCCCAGCCAGCCGGACATAATAATGCCGACCGATCCTACATGGAACAGGCCCGGCACCGCCTTGAAAATGGAGCGTGAAATATCAAGACCCTCAAACTTTGTACCGAATGAAGTCCCCTTGGTATGCAGGGTATAGCGTCTGAAGGTTGTCGGGGTTGCGGCCTCAAGCCAGTTGCATTTCTGCTTGACGCCGGGGATGTAACGTTCCAGGTCATCCATGGTGCGGTCTATTAATGACTGTTTTTCAGACTCATACTCCTCCGTGGAGAGGCGGTCCCAGTCATCGAACTTACCGTTCATTGAGGCAACCACGGTATAGCGGTTATGTTCAGGCCTGGTCTTGGGATAATAGATCGAATAGGTACGGCTCCTGGTGTGCATATCGAGCAGTTCTTCCGAAGAGAATTTCTCGGCCCGGGATGTAAATATCAGGTCGCCGATATCGGCGATTGTCTCATCTTTTTTTATGCCGATATACACCTGGCAGCTTGAGGTGTTGACCCGGACCACAGAGGCTTTTTGCAAAAACTCCTCAGGGAAGGCATCCTTGCCTGCCAGGTCATAGATCGTATTTAAAATACCGCTGTTGGACACCACGGTGGGGGCTTCTATAAACCTGTCGCCGACCTGAATGCCACGCACCTTGCCGCCATCAATAACGATCCTGTCGACCTTGGATCGGGTGCAGATGGTGACCCCGTTCTTGGTGAGTTCATCGACCATCATGTTAATGAGTTTATCGGTGCCGCCCTTGAAGGTGAAAACCCCCTTGTTCATAAAGTTTGAAAAGACGATGCCGTAGGTTATGGCCGGATCGTCCAGGGTCGAACCGTTGGCATAGGTGATCGGCTCCATCAGCAGCCGGTGGACATCATCGCGGCCGGGAAAGAATTTTTCAAAGAGATCCCTGGTGGACATCGACTGGTCATCGTAAAAATTCATCCGGGCCACGGTATTGAAAAACTCATCAATAACAGACTGGGGTATCTTGAACTGCTTTACCAGGATATTGGTAAAATCCTGCCGGTCAAAGGAGGTGGTCAGAGTAAATTGTGGATTGTCAAAAACGATTTTCTTGAGCTGCACAATGGAATCCATGATCTGCCTGTTCCAGTACTTGCGGCAAGTCTTGATCATGCCATATGGAAAACCGTGCAGCGAGATGTCGAAGATATGGCCTTTTCTCTTAAACCAGGTTGCCAGGCCGCCCAACTGGTGATGATGCTCAAGCAGCAGCACCTTGTGGCCGCTGTTGGCAAGACGGTTGGCAGATGTGAGCCCGCCGAGGCCTGAACCAATTACCACGACATCGTAACTGCTCTCTGCTCCTTCGATAGATTTGTGTAACATGCTAAATATTATGATAAATTTGAGTTTATATCTTGGTAAGGATGTGCTGGTTTATTATGGTAACCCCGCTGAGCATGGAGCCGACTATCCCCAGGAACCCCTGGTCTGTTCCAGCAAGAAACAGATTATCATAATTCGTCCTGCCATCCTTAACTTTCTCAGGGCTGCCATAAATGGCTCCCCGAAACTTTGCGGTATATTTTTCAATGGTGACCGGGGTAAAGGAGTCTTCATATACAATGTTTTCAGAATATTTCCCAATAATTTTCCCGACAGATTCTCTGGAAAGTTCTCCCCATTCATTTTTTAACTTGCGGTATGTATCCATACCGGTTTGCAAGGCATTGTTCCATGAGTCGTAATTTGCCAGATGGGTGACCTTCAGCTGGTGTAAATCTTTTGGCGCTACACCTGCAAAGTTTTCAGGAAAGCAGATGATGCCGCTTTGCAGGTCCAATGGATCGTTTGGCTGGCGGTAATTGAATTTTTCAGCCAGGTTGTAAAATATGATGGTGCGGCCTTTTGACAGTTCCAGGACCTTGTCACGGGGCAGGAGATAGATTGACTCCATGAAACCGAGCCTGGCGGTAGTCTTTTTCTCTTTCTCAGATGGTATGGCAGGCGGTGCTGAAGGCTGCGGGAAAAGTTTTTCTGTTTCCAGGGAACCGATTGTTGTGAGCAGAAAGGAGCAGTCTATAACTTCACCGGAGTCAAGTTTGACACCTGCTATCCGGCTGGATTCCCCGTCTGTCTCAGTAAGTATTTCCGCAACACCTGTCTTGAACCTTATTTCACCGCCAAAGTTTTGTAATTGGGCTACAAGAGAGTCCAGAAGATCCTTGATAGTGTTCTCGGGTCTGAAAAAACCCTCCTGAAAGATCGATCGGAACATGATGACAAACTGGCTGAAATCAATGTCGTGCTCTTCACTGCTGCCGTAGAACATGGTAGGGCAGAGAAGCATATCTATCAGCAGGTCATCATTTAAAAATTCCGCAAGGATCTTTCTTGTTGATATCCTGGGCTGAGGACGCAACGGTTCAAAGTTGTCCATTTTATCCACCAGCTTTTTGAACCCCTCAGCTTGGCGGGGAAAATTTTGCAAAACTTCATCCTGGAAGGAACTGAAGTCATTTGTAAAACGCAGGGTTTTTCTGCCTTGGAAAAGGATCTCTGATGAAAGCTGTTGACGCGTAATAAACTGCTTCCTTGGTATTTTGAGCTGGCGGAGCAGCCGGTTTAACGGCGCATGCTTTATCCCTGGAGGGGCATAATTAGTAATTGCATGCAGCCCTGTTTCAAAAAGGCGCCCCTGGCGATAATAATAAGAGTTTAAGCCGCCGGGTTTGGAGTGTTTTTCAAGGATGAGTACTTTCTGCCCAAAACGGGCAAAACGTATGCCGGCAGCTAAGCCGGATAGGCCGCCGCCGATAATAACAAGGGGATAGTCACTCACCGACCGTTCTATGCAGCTTGCAGGCGAGGCATGAGATAGTTGATGCAGCTGTCCAGGGTGGCAAGCTCCGGATAGTCTGCCTCTGGGATTTGGATTTTATAACGCTTGCGAAGTTCCATGACTATATCAAGAAAATCCATGGAGTCCAGATCAAGCTGGTCGCGAAGAGCTTCATCCGGCTTAAGGTTATCAAAGTCAGCTTCGTCATCTATATCCCGGATAATATCCAGGACTACATTCTTGATTTCATCGATTGTCATTAAAATTGTCTCCTTAGGTACATCTACTAATCTATATATTAATAAAAATAATTTTTCAATTAAATCTTCTTTAATTCCTGTAGTTTTTCAACCATAACTTATTTTGTTGGAGCCTGTTTCAAGAGATTTTTTTCACAATCACCACGGAATTGATCCCTACCATGCCGAAAGAGTTATTTAATATGGTGTTGACCTCATCCAGTTCCCTGGGTTCGTCGATAACAATATTATGCAGAGCGCATTCCGGGTCAAGGTCTTCAATGTTAATTGTCGGGTGCACCAGATTGTCATCGAATGCCGGGAGGTTGCCAACCAGCTCCAGGACTCCGGCTGCCCCCATGGCATGGCCGATAATGCTCTTGGTATTGTTTATATAAGTGTCCTTGCATTCATTGAAAACACTTTTAATGGCATTGCATTCCTCAATATCTCCCTGTTTGGTGCCGGTGGCATGGGTATTTATAATGTCAATGTCGTCCGGTGCAAGTCCGGCCCGTTTCAATGCCAGTTTCATGCATTCTGCCTGTCTCGGTCCGTACGGCAGAACAAAGTCGCGGGCATCGGAGTTCATTGCATAGCCAACTATTTCACCGTAAATTTTAGCACCCCTGGCCAGAGCCCTGTCAAGTTTTTCCAGGGTGAACATACAGGCCCCTTCAGAAACGACGATGCCGTTACGTTCCATATCAAAAGGCCTGCAGGCCTTGGTCGGGTCATCGTTTGTTGCCAGGGCGTGTTCCGCCTTAAAGCTGGCAAATATGCCGAAAGACCCGGTGCTTTCAGATATGCCGCCGGCCAGGGCAAAATCAATCTCATCCAGTCGCAGCATCTGGACACCCTGGATCAGCGCCGCATTGCCTGCCGCACAGGCGCCGCCGATTGAATAGTGGGGCCCGGTAATTCCCAGGTTCATGGTAATCTCGCCGGCCGGATTGTTGAGAACCGTACGGGGGTTGTGATGATGGGTCCAGAAGTCGGTATTATATTCGAACTGGCTGATATTAAATATCTCGTTTTCCGTTTCCACGGTACCATGCTCGGTCAGGCCCACATATACTCCTGTCCTGTCCTGGCTATAGTATTGAAAATCGGCAAGCCCGGCATCATGGATGGCTTCGTTGGCAACATACACGCCAAGGCATCCTGCCCGGGTGCCGCGTTTGTTCTCTTTTCTTTTGCGGTATTTTGTCTCGGGAAAACTGCATTCACCGGCCGGCACCCTGCCAATATACCGGTGTTCAATCTCGCCAACGCCGCTTACCCCTGCCAGGAGCTTCTGGCGGTACTCGGTAAGATTCTCGGCATTGGGCGATGCCATGCCGACTCCGGTGATGACGATTCTATTGTCTTCTGTGTATCCGCTCATTGCTATGGGATTATATGCCGGCCGCCTGATGTGTCCGGGTTTTTTTCCTACGACTTGTTGTTGGGCAACCAACTGATTTATGACAAGTTGAAAATGTTGGCAATAAACCGTTAACTAAACTTGTCTGGAATAACCGTCGTGATTAATGTCTTTTCGTATAAAACAACACAAAATAGCCAATAAATTAAAAAGGCGGTACTATAGTCGATATTTAACTGTCTGTCGACCATGAAAGATTTTTTTTTAAAGGTCTATTAAATATGGAAATTACGTTTTGTTTCATCCCAAAATAATAAACAGGAGAGAGATGAATTATGTCAGAACAAATATACGACGTTGTCATAATCGGCGCCGGGCCGGCGGGGCTGCAGGCAGCCATAAATGCAGTGCGCAAAAAAGCTACGGTCCTTGTTTTGGGCCGACCGGAACGGAGCAGCCTGTACAAGGCTCATGTTGAGAATTACCTGTGTGTTGATGGTATTCGGGAAGGTGCAGATCTCCTGGCCGTAGGAATTGATCAGATTAAAGGCTTTGGGGCGGAATATTTCAACGAAGATGTCCTGCATTTAGATCATGCTTCAGATACCTTTGCCGTTCGTGTGGAAAGCGGCAGAACCATTAAAACAAGGAGCCTGATTTTTGCCACCGGTACGTCGAGAAAAAAATTGAAGGTGAAGGGCGAAAAGGAGCTGTTTGGTAAAGGGGTAAGCTACTGCGTCGACTGTGATGCAAATTTTTACCGGAACGCCAAGGTTGTTGTCGTTGGCAATGAGAGTGCGGCGGTGGACGGGGCCCTGACTTTGCTGGGCTATGCCTCTGAAGTCCACCTGGTAACCAAGGAGCTTGCCGTGTCGGATGAATTGCATAAAAAGCTTTCGGACAGCGGGGTTACGGTTCACCAGGATACCTGGGTTAAAGAGATCCAGGGTGAAAACGCGGTTGAAGGGGTGCTCCTGGAAAGCGGCACCAATCTCGATGTTGAAGGCATCTTTATTGAACTGGGCGCCAAGGGGGCTCTGGAGTTAGCCACCACCATAGATGTACAACTCGACCCGGAGGACTTCAAGCATATTGACTGTGATAAAAAACAACGGACCAATATAAAGGGTGTTTATGCAGCAGGGGATATTGCCGGACATCCATACCAGATGGCCAAAGCGGTGGGCGAGGGATGTGTGGCCGGCTGGGAAGCGGCCAACTATTCCCTGAAGCTGAAAAGGTCTGCGAAAGATTAATCTATCTCATTCTTTTTCAAACTGGTCTTTATCAGCACCGCAAATTGGACATACCCAGTCACCAGGCAGATTTTCAAAAGACGTTCCTGCAGCAACACCGCTATCCGGGTCTCCTTGAGCTGGATCATATACATAGCCGCAAACAGTACATACATACGTGTCCATTATTAATCTCCTTTATATTAATATGTTAATGTTAGGAATTATATATTAGTACAGGCGTAAAGATTAATCCACCGTCATCGAGAAAATTAGCAGAATTTATCAAATAGCATTGTAATGGAAAACAATCCAGAAATCGCCCAAGACGACCATTTTATGCGCCTTGCCCTGGAGGAAGCCAGACAGGCAGGGGAGAGGGGAGAGGTCCCTGTCGGTGCAGTTATTGTTGATGAGCATCAGAATATTTTATCAGCTGCCGGCAACAACAGTATAGCTGACAGCGATCCTGCCGGCCATGCCGAGATGATTGCCATGCGTGAAGCGGGCAGAAAGATCGGTAATTACCGGCTGCTCAATACAACCCTGTATGTCACCATTGAACCATGCGTGATGTGTGCCGGTGCCATGATCCACGCCAGGATAAGCCGCCTGGTTTACGGGGCAGCAGATCCCAAGGCGGGAGGTGTGGTTTCCTGTTACCAGATAGGAGCAGACTCCAAGCTGAATCATCAACTTACTATCGAGGGTGGTGTTTGGGCTGACGAGTGCAGTACGTTACTGAAAGGTTTTTTTAAGAAGAAAAGGAAAAGCTGAGAGGGTAAGTATGTTTCTCAGTTGATTTCAGCAGGAGAGGTACCGAAGTGGTCGTAACGGGCCCGACTCGAAATCGGGTTGTCGGTTAGTAGCCGGCACGTGGGTTCGAATCCCACCCTCTCCGCCACTCTATTAAAATGTTTAGAAAACTGAAAAAAGGGAAATGATTATGATACGAAAAACGGTTTTGTTGTTAACAGCGGTATGTCTTTTGTCAATTTCCTCCAGTCAGGCTGCCACCCTTATTGAAAGTAAGGATAGCCAGGGAACGATCATTAAAATGTGGCTCGAGGGATCTTCTATGCGTGTAGATATTGATAATCAGCCAAGCTATATGCTGTTTGATGTTAAAAAGAAAAAAATGTACGCTGTTGATCCTGCAAAGCGTGAAGCAATGGACATGAGCCATTTATTTAATGAAGGCAACAAGAATGTACCCGGCAAGCCGGAATATAAGATCCAGTTTGATAAACAGGGCAAAGGCCCGGTTATTGCTGGATATGACACCGTACACTATCAATCCTCTGTAAATGGGGCGAAATGTGCTGATGAGTATCTTTCAAAAAAGGCTTTCAATGATATTGGTTCTCTTGAAATATTTGAAGCACTTTCAACAATGGCTGAATCCGCCAGTATGGGGATGAGCGCGATGGGTATGGAGACGCAGGACCCCTGTGAGTCTGTGCAGGATAATGGTATGGAAATATATCAAAAATATGGCTACCCGCTGAAGATGGTTGATAATGACGGTTCAGCAGATTCAGAGGTAATAAGAATATCACTCAGGGTGGCAAAACCGAAAAAAGATTTTCAGGTGCCTGATGGTTACCAGGTAATAAATCTTGAACAAATGATGAACGAGCAGATGAAGTATATGCCTCAACAAGGTAACAACCAGTCAGCACCTCAAATGAAAGGAATGGACAATCAGGAAATGGATCCTGCCGAAATCCAGCGCATGCTTGAACGGATGATGAAAGACATGGAGCAGAAATAAAAATTCTTATGGCTCAATATGTCCATATAAATCTTAACCTGTCGGGAGATTGAGATGAGTGACGATTTACGGGAGAAACTCACCGGGTTTGGCGAGATTGAAGCGGATAACGTTATTTATGAAAAGATCTATTACAAGATAATTATTGAGAAAGAAGACCCCAATGATGAGGCGCCTGATATCTATGGTACGTTGAATGACAAACGCGGCGACAAGTTGGACTTTGCCGGTTTCGTAGGTTCTTCAAGCGATATTTTTCTGCATCTGGATGAAGAGCGCTCCCTGCAGATTGTGTTTCTTGATGACAGCGGGCAGTTTGAAGTAGTCGGAGGAATGCGCACCAAAGCGTAATGTAAGATGAAATACAACCTCTCCTTATATATCATTGAAATCTCCGGCAGAAATGTTTAACATAAAAAATTGCGTTTAATTTTATTGTATAATTATAAAGAAAAGGGTAATAACCAGCCGCATAAATTATCAAGGTACGTGGAGAGGTGACCGAGTGGCTTAAGGTGCACGCCTGGAACGCGTGTGTACGCAAGTACCGTGAGTTCGAATCTCACCCTCTCCGCCATTCCATAGGAAATCTTAAGTGTGATAGCCAGGTCCTGCTCAACAAAGACTCGCGAACTCCGCCAGATCCGGGAGGAAGCAACGGTAGTGAGTAACTTTGTGTGTTGCAGGGTGCCTGGCTATCCTTTTGTTGTTCAATGTCCTATTTAGTTCTAGCACGAAAATGGCGGCCTCAAACATTTGAGGAAGTGGTCGGGCAACATGCGGTTGTCAAGACGCTGCAGAATGCCATTGACCGGAACCGCATTCCCCATGCCATGATTTTTAGCGGCGTGCGGGGGGTGGGTAAGACAACCCTTGCCCGTCTTGTCGCCAAGGCCCTGAACTGCCAGGAAGGTCCGACCAAAATCCCATGCAACAAATGTGATGAGTGCCGGGAAATCACCGGCGGTTCATCCATTGATATCCATGAGATCGACGGCGCCTCGAACCGGGGTATCCAGGAGATTCGCGAACTCAAGGAAAATATCCGTTTTTTCCCGACCAAGAGCAGGTATAAGGTCATCATTATTGATGAAGTTCATATGCTGACCACCGAGGCCTTCAACGCTCTGCTGAAGACCCTGGAAGAGCCGCCCGAACATGTGTTTTTCATGTTTGCCACCACCGAACTGCACAAAATCCCGATCACCATTCTTTCCCGCTGTCAGCGTTATGAACTGCAGAAGGTCACCTCCCGCGAACTGGCAGTCTTTTTTCGCAAGATTGCCGATGAGGAGAAAGTAGAGATCTCCGACTGGGCCATAAACGTGATCGTCAGGGAAGCCGGCGGCAGTGTGCGGGACGGTTTAAGCCTGCTTGACCAGATATTTTCATTTGGCGGCGAGCAGATTGCCGATGAGGATGTCACCCAGGTCCTGGGCCTGGTTGACAGTCAACTGCTCAGCTCGCTGGCCGGTGCAGTTCTGGCCGGCAATCTTTCCGAAAGTTTAAAGATCCTGGATGATGCCTCTTCTTATGGGGTTGACCTGAAGCGGTTGATCAATGATCTCCTCTACTATTTCAGGGCCCTTATAATCTGCCGGATAAGCAAAGAGCCGGAAAAGCTTGTCGACCTGGCCGACCAGGAACTTGAGGAAA
>PJEL010004031.1_pt1 | contig 12281 bp, 11 predicted proteins | sample 1853271 | NCBI WGS metagenome assembly PJEL01 (sample SAMN08108733, study PRJNA415343) | Invertebrate metagenome, whole genome shotgun sequencing project. | host: Globobulimina | place: Sweden: Gullmar Fjord | collected 2015-08 | reverse complement strand
TCGCTTTTTTTTGTCTATTATTTATGGATGTGTTGGCTGGTTGTAGTAATTAACTTTGCTATTTGCTCTTGCAAAATAATCATTTGATCGTGGGAGAGACCTGTCAATGAAAACAGTTTAAAAGGGATGTCAGTTGCATTAGCTTTTAAGGCTTTGCCTTTCTCCGTTAGCGTTATAAAGACGGTTCTTTCATCTTGCTCACTACGTGCTCTAACAATAGTACCATTGGCTTCCATGCGTTTAAGTAACGGGGACAAAGTGCCTGTTTCTAAATCTAGTTGTTCGCCGATGGCTTTGATCGGAACCGGCTTGTTGCTTTCCCACAGTACCAGCATAACTAAGTATTGTGGGTAAGTCAGACCAAGATCTTTTAAAATTGGAGCATACAATTTTGTTAAGTTTTTATTTAAACTATAAAGCTTAAAACAAAGTTGTTTTTCTAACTTTAAATTGCTCATAACAAGTTTTCAATATCCTTTTCTATTGCCTCTGGCTTTGTAATAGGGGCATAACGAGAAACCACTTCACCATTTTTATTGATTAAAAACTTAGTGAAATTCCATTTTATTTTTTCGCTACCAAAAATACCTGGAGCTTGTTTAGTGAGGAATTTGTATAAAGGATGCGCATTATTACCGTTAACGTCTACTTTAGAAAATAACGGGAATTTAATATTAAACTGTAAATCGCAAAACGCTTTGATTTCCTCGTTCGAGCCTTTTTCTTGCTGTTTAAATTGGTTACATGGAAAAGCTAAAATCTCAACACCTTTGTCTTGATATTTATCATACATTTCTTGTAAGCCTTTGTATTGTGGTGTTAGGCCACAGGCGCTTGCTGTATTGACAATAAGTAATACCTTTCCTTCATATTTGCTTAAGTTGACTTGTTCCCCTTTAAAATCTTCGGCACTGAACTGATAAATAGTATTAGACATTTTGGCTCTCTTTGTAATGTTGTCATCAATAATGTTGTGCACAATATAATATTTTGTTAAAATAAAAGCAAACTTAATAGAGCCTTAAGCTAAATTTAAGTAAACTATTTCCACTAAATAATTTTGGAGCACAAAGAGTGAGAGTAGCATTTGTTGGTTTAGGTGTTATGGGCTTTCCAATGGCAGGGCATTTAGCTAAAGCTGGACACGAAGTTTCAGTTTTTAATAGAAATAAAGCTAAAGCTGAACAATGGCAAAACGAATTTGGTGGCAGTATTGGATTAACCCCAGCTCAAGCCGCTAAAGATTGTGATATCGTGTTTTGTTGCGTAGGTAATGACAACGATGTTAGAAGCGTGGTTTTAGGGGATGATGGTATTTTAGCTGGTATGTCTAAAGGATGCATTTTAGTTGATCATACTACGGCATCAGCCGAACTTGCTAAGGAGCTCGCTGACATTGCTAAAGCACAAGAAAAATCATTCTTGGATGCGCCAGTCTCTGGTGGCCAAGCCGGTGCAGAAAATGGTTTGTTGACCGTGATGGTCGGTGGCGACCCAAAAACTTATCAGCAAGCTAAGCCAGTTATGGATGCTTTTTCACGCTTTACTCAGTTAATGGGGCCAGTTGGCAGTGGACAATTAGCTAAAATGGTTAACCAAATTTGCATTGCTGGTGTTGTGCAAGGCTTGGCTGAAGGCTTTTCTTTTGCTAAAAGCGTTGGGCTAGATCCCGAGTTACTTGTTGAAACTATCTCTAAAGGAGCTGCAGGCTCGTGGCAAATGGAAAACCGTTACAAAACTATGTTTGCTGGTGAATATGACTTTGGTTTTGCTGTTGACTGGATGAGAAAAGATTTAAGCATCGCGTTCGAAGAAGCTAAAAAACACGATGTTGAGTTACCTATGACTCAAATGGTTGACGGCTTTTATCAAGAGGTTCAAGAGATGGGGGGCAGCCGTTGGGACACCTCTAGCTTGATTGCTCGATATAATAAATAATCCTGTTTATAAAAACATCATTAGATTAGTCAGTATATCTGCGCAAGCTGCTTGAAAATGCAGTTTCAGAAGTGAGCTACTATGAGGCCATTATTTGATAATGGAACAATTGTTCCTTATTTACCTCAACTTATAAGGTTTTATGGTAGCTCAGCTGAAAGAATAAAGTTTGATAGTTGTGACCTAAAAGTCCATTAGTCAATACATTCGATAAAGTATCCATATCGGCATTTTGATAGAAGATGTCTAGATCTTTATTACGCTCGTATATGACTTGCGCTTTTAACGTTGATTTTTCTGAGAGCATATAATTGATATACAAATCTGCACTATGCTCATAGTATTTGCTTTCAGAGTAATCGTTCGTGACAACAATTCTGCCCTGATCCGTGCGTTCGTTAACTGTGCCTCGAATATAATTGTAGTTAAAGCCTGCGCTATATAACTGATCTTTTACTTGTGGTAGTTCAAGGTTAAAGCCTATTTGGTTACTGGTGTTTTTTGTAATGCCACTATAATTGGCTAATTGACCGTTGGTCGCGCCTGCTCGGTTATACTTTTTGTTGTGGTAGGCGACAAACACTTGCCAGTTAAATTGTTGAACATGGCCTAAAAACGTAATATCACCGCCTTTATCTCGTCCATCTTGTAAGCCAACATCAGTTTTGTAATAGTCGTCTTTGGCAAAGTATACGTTGGCCTCGGTATCAAAGTACTGGCCAATAGAGAATGCAATGTTTCCTTTAACTCTATCTTGTCTTCTATCAGCTAAATGATATCGTCTGAGTAAGGGGTTTTGTGGGTTTTTTGACGACTCAATAGTCTTAAATTTTGAGCCATCACGTTCACTGTATAAATATTTAATTGATAAATCAGCCCAAGCGACTTTTCTATCGGCTAAAGAAAGCCACGCAATATTTTCTGTTGTTCGTGTACGCTCTGTTTGTGGCTGTTTGCGCTCAATTGTTTTAACTCCTGCTTTCATGTTGACAGGTTTTAAGCCTTTATATTGCCAGTTGAGCTCTGCTTTTGTTTTCTTGTAATCATTAACTCGGTTTTCAAGCCCGTTGATGATGAAGGAGTTTGTTTTGTTATCTCGGTCAAGGTAATTGACTTTTGCTGTCATGCGTAAGCTAGGGGCAAAACGATGTGAAGCTTGTAATGTTAGGGTTGTGGTATCAATTTTTCCGTTTAACGAGTTAATGCCATTCACGGTTATTTGCTCGACAAAGTTATCGTCTTGTTTTGATTGTGAAAAGCTACCTTTAGCGGCATATTGCGTTTTTTGAGTTTTGTAACGAGTAGTAAAAGCAACGCGCTGGAAGATACTGTCAGGTGTTAACGAGTAAATATCATCGTTAACAATCTGATAAGGACTTTGCCAGCTCAATTCATTTTTATCATTGTTAAAGTCACTGTAGTGGTAACTTACGTCAAATAAAAAATGATTAGCCATATAGCTTATGTTGGTGTTGAGGGTATTCGTCGTATATGAAATAGGTGTTGGTAGAAAGGCAGCATGGTAATTGATTAAACCGCTTTTTATTTCTACACCTTTCTTTTTCTCCTGGCTTAATGAAATTGAAGGCTGCCAAGGTGAGTCATTGCTATACTCAAAAGCTAATAATAGGGTCTCACGCTTCAACTTAACGTTTAAGTTACTTAAATCTTGGTTTGATAAATCCATATTCTGAGTGTTGTTAGCAAATTGCCAAGTATCAGGCAAGGTCACGCTTTTACTACCTTTGTTTAAATACGGACTTTGAGAGTTATTACCATAATAATGCGTATTTTCAAGGTAGTTGATATCAAATTGAAGACCTTCATAATACCCTAAACGCGCTCCAAGATTTAAACCTGGCTGCATTGGGTTGCCGTCGACACCGGTAAACCAGACCTGAGCATAGGTATTATTTTCATTGTGAAATGCAAGGTCAAAGCTTGCATTAATGTTGCCCTTATTATCGAAGTCTTGTCTATTTCTAAAATAATTTTCGTGATTTGTTTGGTAGTTTGCTGCAACTGACCATTGCCCTGAAATTTTCTCTGGCGTTATACAATATTCACAGTCCCATGATTCTTTATCTACCTTACTCATATCGCTATTATTAATAGTGAACTCATCTGCGAACAACGAAAAGCAAGAGATGATGGTGGCACTTAAAATAGATAGTTGTATTGTTCTCATCATAAGTACTCTTATTTTTGAAATAAATGACCTTGTGGGTGGTTAGAACCATGTATTTTTGAATGACAGTTTAAACATGATTTACCTTGGACCTTGTTGCTCAAAGCGCCGCTATAAGCGATGCTAGAATGGCCTACTGAACTATGGCATTCCTGGCATAGTTGTGGTGCTCGTTGTTTGAGTAACATGGCATTATTAGAGCCATGAGCGTTATGGCATGAGGTGCAGTCTTCTTTAACAGGGTCGTGCTCCCAAAATACGGGGGCTTGCATCTCGTTATGGCAGCTGTAACAGGTCTCATTGACTGAGCTTAATTTTAAAGAAGCCTCATTTATTGAATCATGCGGGTTATGGCAGTCAGTACATTGTTGGCGATTAAATTTGATCGGATGTGACGAGCGTTTATGAATTTCTATTTTTTGTTTGGTGTGGCAACTCGTACACATTTTATTTTGTTGATCTGCCATTAATATAGGATCTTTTTTGACATGGAGAGTATGACAATCGACACAAGCAATTTCTTCAGATTCATGAGCACTGCTTAACCAGCCCATTCTGTTGTGATCATCATGGCAGTTCATGCAAATCGAATTTTTTTGGTCTGCGGATAATGGAGATTGCTGATTAAACGTTATCATCATTTCACGCGATTTGCCTTTACGTGGCCTTTTGTCATGTCTACCTAAGGGGCCATGACATGATTCACACTGTAACTGCTTTACTGACATTGGGCTTTTTGGATCAGCCAGCACGCCATGGCGACCTAAAAATATTGTTGTTGAGTCTAGATTTGAGCTTTGATCATGGCACTTCAAACAAGTATCCGCGCCTTTTCTCGAATATGTTGCTTTAGAAAACTTCTCTGAGATTGTTTGAATGATTTCTTCTTGTTCTGCGGCACTTATGTTTTTATCCATAGCAAAAACTGAAAAAGTAATGGCTAAGCTTAAACATAAGCTTACTGGTATTATTTTTATAATAAAGAGAGAGTTCATATACTGTCCATTTTAATCTAAGGGGAAGGGGGGAGCTTCCCCTTAGATGCTTGGTTTTATTCTTGGTAATTAGATAGCATGTGAGCTTTTTCTACTCCAACCGATGAGCCAATGGCATGACAGGTTGCACATGATTCTGTACCGGTTGCATCTGCAGCATTTGACGCGCCAAACACGGCGCCACCAGCAATAATCATATGATTAACTATGTTTTGATCTTGTGGGGAAAGTGAAGTATTTACGTTGCCCACATGATCCGTATAGCTAGCGGCTAACTTGCCCTCTGCAGAGATATAACCAGGGCCGACACTTAGGTGACAAGAAGAGCAGGCAACTGTGGTCGCGCTAGTGAATACAGGTGGCACTGGAGAGAATGGCCCACCAGAGGAAGCTGTATACGAAGCTCTTGGGTTTTGCTGTAATGGCAAATCAATTTGGTCCGAAGTATGACATTGCAAGCAATTACCTATTGGCGCTGGGTAACCCTCGACACCATGACCGCCATCTGAGGCGAGCTCCATGCCAAACATCGCTTCACCGGAATGTAACTTATGTACTTGGAATTTTAAATCCGCAGGGCGCCCAGTGTAAAAGGCCATTCTGGTGGCATTGTGACAACTGGTACATTGCTCAAAGTCTTTAGATGCGTGGGTATTAGTTGGTGCGTTGTGAATCGTTAAGTCGCCATGACAGGTATTACAACTCGCTAAATCTGCACCAATTTTCGATTCATAGCTATCAGTTTGAGCGAGGGTGGCCATATTATAGAATGACTTATTAACTGGAGTGGGCACTCGTTCCACTTCGGGATTAACTATCATTGCCATTGGGTCATTCGGGTCTTCAATCTGACACATCGCTAACTTATTGGTTTTAGAACTAACACAAATGGCAGCGTCAGAAAAAGTGACTTGCACTGTACCTGAATCGATTGGCTCATTGTTGTTTAACCCTGAAGTATTCCAGTTACATAACCAGTCACCCGTGTTATTGATATTTTCACAATTGTTATCATCAATTACGACATGATTATCATTAAACAGAGTAATAGACGCGAACGGAGCGGTTGGATCATAAGCTGCCATATAGCCATCGCCATTATCCCAGTTGGCGATTAGGTACGGATGTTCAGACCATAGGTAAGGTTCAATGTCTGACAAGTCATTAACTGGGTCATCACCCATCATAAGATTAAAGGTAATATCTAAGCCAGTTGCAGGGGATGTTGCGTAGGCAACAGCGACCGGGTTAAACATGATTTCACTTGCCGCCAGTTTATTTTCTTTAATGGCGTTAGTATGAAACGCTGCCACTTCAAAAAGTTGACCAGGACCATGACAGGTTGAGCAGTCTTGATTGGTCGCAGGGTATAGCGCGTCATGTGTATTCATATAAGGGTTTGCTACTAACATTGCATCATTAAAGGCGACATCATCATGACATGAGCCACAGGCCTCGATCGTTGCATTGTTTTTCCAATTATCTCCGTCAATCGTTGCTAGCGCAGTAATACTCGGATTAGCTGCTTTATCTTCTTCACTGACATGACAGTTTGTACAAGTGCGAATATCTTGCGAGAAATGGGTGCCGGTAACACTCGTTCCGTCAGTATTCTCAGCATAAACATGCTCAGTATTTCGAAAGCCAAAAATACTGTATTTTGCACCACTTCCAGCGGCTAATATACCTGGTAGGTTCGCTCCTCGATGAATTTTGTGCACCATAACGGTAAAGTCTACGGTATTGCCTGATTGCGAATCAGTCGAGGTTGGGTTATGGCAAGTCACACAATAAGGCGTATCGGTGCGATTACCACCATGCAGAGCTAGATTGGTATGACACTGATTACATGATTCAGTTGCAACAATGTCACGGGTTTCGGTTAAAGCATTTCCCGAAGGTACAAAGTCATAAGCAGCATTTGTGGCGGGGTTGTTATCGGTGCTTCGAAATTCAATAGCGACTCGGTGAGTTAAGTCTGCTTCCCAAAGAATACTTTCTCCGGTTACCGGATCGGTTACTGTGTTTAAATCAGTGGCGTAGGTATATGAGTAATTACCGTTATTATCATTGGTAATAGGGTTGTCAACATTTGCTGACTCATTGGTGGCTTGCATTACCGGCATTGAATTTGGAAAATCATCAGTGTCGGCCACTTCTTCTCGATTAATATAACTTTGCCATGCATTGGCATTACCATCACTGGCAGGAATAAGTTTCGCCAAAGTAAAACGAACATTATTGGTATTTCCTGGACTAGCGACAAAACCATAACCTTCATCATTAGAAACAAAGTAATTAACGGTGAGTTTACCTTCGCTATAAGTAGCAGACCTAATGTCTATGTTTAAATTATTTGCCGTGGTAACAGTAGGGGGCTCTGCAGGAGGTGGCGGTGGTAGAGGATCATCGTTATCGTTACTACTGCCGCCCCCGCCGCCACACGCACTTAAGTTGAGCAGCATGGCTAAAAGAAATAATTTGAATAGGCTATTTATATTTATTTTGAGTGGTTGGCCGTAAGTAAACACGCGAAACATTCCTTTTAAAGTAATTTAACTCTTAAATTATCTATAAAACTCATCACCTTAACGGTGTTTTTTATTATATATTTATTGTCTGACTTGATGATAAACGATAAAAACTTGATCTAGGTTCAAGATAATCGCTAATAATCATACTAGTATATATTTTGAACGCTTTGGGTATTTTATAAACAAAGGAACGATAAATATGACCAAGATCAACTTTTTCGCAAGTTTGCTGTTATTTCTATCATGTATGACTTCGGTTGGGGCTAATGATGATTTGATTGGCATGTGTAATGATTGTCACGGCAGTAATGGGGTCAGTACTGAACCCGATATTCCAACTATTGCTAGTTTTTCTGACATCGCGATGACTGATATGTTAATTGCATATATTGATGAAACTAGGCCTGCAATGAGTGGCAAGTATCGTCATGGTGATACCAGTCGACCTGAAACTGACATGATAACCGTGGCGAAACAACTAACGGAAGAGCAAATTGAATTTATAAGTCGTTATTATGCTGAGCAAAAATTTGTTCCTGCGAAACAGTCTTTTGATTCTGCGCTTGTCAGCCAAGGCAAAAAAATACATGAAATGCAATGTGCTAAGTGCCATGACGAAGGTGGCTCAGTGCCGGATGATGATACCGGTTTGTTAGCAGGGCAGTGGACTCCGTATTTGGCTCAATCATTTAAAGATTACCGTGCAGGAAAAAGAGAAACTGACGGGAGCATGCTGAAGGCCATTAATGAGCTTTCGGAAAGTCAAATTAAGGCATTACTCAGTTATTACGCGAGTCATCAATAGGAGAGGGTTACATGAAGTTATTTTCAAACCCTAAATACTGGAAAACACCTAAAGCATGGTACTTTTTTGGTATCCCTCTCGGGGCGTTTATCTTTTTTATTTTCGGTATTCTTTTCTGGGGTGGTTTTAATACTGCTCTAGAAGTGACCAATACCGAAGAGTTTTGTGTTTCCTGCCATGAAATGTCGCAGTCAGTTTACCCAGAATATATAGCGTCATCACATTATAATCCTGTCTCAGGGGTAACCGCATCTTGCCCAGATTGCCACGTCCCACGCGATTATATTCCAAAACTAGTGAGAAAAGTTCAAGCGACTAGGGAGCTCTGGCATACCGCTTTAGGCACAATTGATACACCGGAGAAGTTTGAACAACATCGTGCGGTTATGGCTGAAAGAGTATGGAAACAAATGAAAGAAAACGACTCTAGAGAATGTCGAGATTGTCATAAAGTCGAATTAATGGATTTAGCTAAACAAAGTAAACAAGCGAAGAGAAGGCATGATCCTGAGTACATGAAGCAAAAAGATAAAACATGCATCGATTGTCACAAAGGGATTGCTCACAATATGCCTAAAGAACCGGCTGAACTAAGTGAGTGAGCTTCGATAAGCTGGACATTAATGTGGAGCTGAGTAAACAGTTAACTTTATTCATTCAGCTAAACAGTAATTCCGTTGATAAAAATATCAATATGCCTCTATAATCACAATCAGTTGTTTATGTGGTTTAGAGGCTAATTTATGAAATACCTATATCACTTAACATGGATTGTTATTGCTAGTGTGTTGTTTACAGGTAATGCTATTGCTAAGAATCCTGTGGTTGATATTGTTATTCCAGGCCCTTTAGATGGTAGTAAAGTTCGCAATCCGTTTATCGAAGAATTGCTGTATTTAATTTTTGATAAAAATCAGCTCACGCTAAACTTAAGCTATTTTGGCCGTCACTATACACAGGGCCGTGCTCTTAAAGAACTCAGTGTCGGCGGTGATATAGATTTAAATTGGTCTACTACATCGAGAGAACGAGAATCAGTTTTGCAAGCCATTAAGATCCCTTTGTACAAAGGACTTATTGGGTGGAGAGTGTTCCTAATTAGGGAAGAAGATAAAGGCAGGTTTGCTGAGGTTACATCATTAGATGAATTAAAAAAATTTGTTGCAGTTCAACGATTTGACTGGACAGATTACGATGTATTTAAAGAAAATGGCTTGCCGGTTGAAGGTAATCTGAGTTTTACTCAACATTCTAAAGCCGTTTCTTCAGGTTTAGCCGACTATTTTCCTCGTTCAGTTTTAGAGGTAGGAAAAGAGCACACTTTAGCTCGAAATAGTGAGTTAATCATCGAACCAAACCTTTTAATTAAATACCCCGCTGCTTATTATCTTTTTGTACAAAAAGGTAATGATGAACTTGCTCGAGTTTTAGAGCATGGTTTAGAGCAGGCAATGCTCGATGGCTCTTATATGGAATTATTTAATCGTCACTTTGGTGAATACATTAAAGCGTTAAATTTGTCTAATAGAACTATTATTGAACTGAATAACTCGTCTTTCCCAGCAGATACAGGCTTGGATAAAGAGCTGTATTGGTATCAATAACTCCCTATTATTGCTGAACATATTGATATAAGGCTTTAAGCACATTCATTTTATTATTATCTTGCTCGTGTTCATGAGCGAGATTTTCAATTTTCAACATAAACTCTTCGATACTTAACAGGCCTTTACCGCCATATTGCAATTTGTTTTGGCAGTAGTTATTCCACTTGGTTTGTTCTTCCATTGATAGCGTAAATGGGTAGTTTCTCGCTCGGTATCTAAATAGCATGGGGGTAAGCCTTTCGTCTTGAAAGGTGAATTCATAATTACTCAATTGTTCTGGAGTAAGCGATCTAAGAATATCCATTTGTGCTTTGTCAGCACTAGAGAAAAAATTGCCGCCATAAAGCGCATATTCAGGGTCTTGCTCTTCTTCATCAAATTCAGCAGGGGCAAATACCTGATTTAATTTGTCGATGATATCTCTATTATTCTTCAGTTTAGCTAGATTAGCCAAACAGGTTTCCCTTGGGATATTTAATCGCTGTGCATTTTCTGGTAATAACGTTTTAGCTGGCGCTATGACCGGGCATTTATTGATATGAATTTGTTTAATTGGTATAGGAAGTTCATCTTCGGCTAAATCACTATAGCGGGTGTACATACGTGCTTTAATTGCTTCTGCATCTAAGTCAAATAGTGGACTTGGATCTCGCGCTAAATCAACAGCAATGACAGAGTTTTTGTTAGTAGGGTGATAACATATAGGTGCAAACCAACTAGTACAACCATGCTCAGATGAAACACGACTAGAGGTATGTACAATAGGGGTCATGTTATAAACATCTATATGCTCTGCTACTTCTCTTTTGTTGCGCATATTAAAGATGAAATGATAAAGCTTAGGTTGTTTTTCTTTAATTAATTTTGCCATTGCAATGGTCGCATATACGTCGCTCATCGCATCATGGGCAGCTTCGTGACTAATGCCATTCGCTTCAGTTAGCAGCTCAAGCCTGAAACTAACCACTTGCTTACCATCACGCTCTACGGTTGGCCAATTAATGCCCTCAGGGCGCAACGCATAGCATGCGCGAACCATATCGATAATATCCCAGCGACTATTACCATGCTGCCATTCTCTGGCATACGGGTCATAAAAGTTTCGGTACAGCAAATGACGAGTCACTTCATCATCAAATCGAATACTGTTGTAGCCAGCTACACAGGTGTTTGGCTCTGAGAAAAGATCGTGAATTCGGTTAGCAAATTGCGCTTCTGGCAAACCTTCCTGCATTGCTTTTTGTGGAGTAATACCGGTAACTAATGCTGCCTCTGGGTTAGGCAGATAATCAACGGGTGGCTGACAATAAAACATTTCAGGCTCGCCAACTATGTTTAGGTCGTAATCAGTTCGAATACCAGCAAATTGTGAAGGTTTGTCATACTTAGGGGAAATGCCCCAAGTTTCATAATCGTGCCAGAGGATGGTGGGCTGTTCATTTATGCTTTTCGCTATTTTTGAATGTTTGCTTGTCATCCGTTTTTACTGGCCTTTGTTTGGTTTTATTATGTTTCTGTGAAGTCGTGTAAACAAATTTATCAGTATTGCGTACAGAAAGTGTGAAACTTTTTGGCATTATTCTAAAGAATTAGTACAAAAAATACATGATAAACTTTTGGAGACCCCTGATCGAGACTCTATCAGCATAAGAGTATAGACAAAAGGTAAAATTGTCTGGACCCATTAGGTATGTATCTCTTAACGTTTATGACTAATGCTGCTTGAAAATATGAGTTGTTGCTTTCTGATTATTCAGTCAAAAAATCTGCTTTAGGCTCTAATGAACATCAGTAAGGCATAACTTTATCTCTTTAAAGTTATTTGATGCTTTTGATAGCGCAATAAATACTGGCCTAGACTCTATATTTTTAAAAAACTCAACGTTTGTAATTTTATTGGCATTTAAAAATATGTTGATAACTTCTTTTACACCCAGAGCATAGTCAACTCTTCCTGCTGAGACCATTTTCATCGCATGTTCAAAGTTGTTTACTTCGGTTACTTTTGCGCCGTTTAGAGTCGTAATATCATATTCAAATCCACGTAAAGTAGCGACTTTTGCTTCTTGGTTTAAAGGAACAGACACAGTGTTAATTTGCTTAAATAAAGAAATAGTTACTTCGCCCAAAGGCTTTTCTATAAAAAATAGTTCACGCTCTCTCATTTTAGATTTTAAAACTGGATACAAAGCATCAACCGCCCCATATTTAGCA
>PJEL010004030.1_pt1 | contig 12282 bp, 14 predicted proteins | sample 1853271 | NCBI WGS metagenome assembly PJEL01 (sample SAMN08108733, study PRJNA415343) | Invertebrate metagenome, whole genome shotgun sequencing project. | host: Globobulimina | place: Sweden: Gullmar Fjord | collected 2015-08 | reverse complement strand
ACCAATATATTGCAGCAGCCTACACCTGGTACCTTGCTACAGTCTTGTCTTGGCTCTCCATGGGGCATCAAGAGGGAACTGTGGTGGCGGCACAAACTGTGGAAAATGTGCCTAAAACTATGCCAGCGCCTCTATTGGAACCCAGTAGCACAAGCACAGAATTGAGAGAGGTGTACCCACGGCGAAAGGTAAGCCCAGAGCTCTGCATATAAGTTTTTGTCTCGAAACCTAATACACCAGCTCTGCTGATAGCAACTCCTTCAAAGTGAATGTCCTCATAGTCATCGATGTCAATTCAATACTTGTGCAAACCACAATGTTGGTCCCCATCTGGAGACACATGCCCTTCATGTGCCTAAAAGCAGAAAAGCAAGGGGTGGTGCGCAATTTGTTGGTATAGGTTGGCTGCTACTCACCATCTAACTAGGCTGGTACTAACCCAATGATGGGGTACAATCATCATATTTCAACTGGAGGCACAGCCGGCCCACCACTTGCACCAGAGCTTAAGGGAGGCTTTTTTTGATACACAGTTTGGGCACACTATTGCACTGCCATTAACTTTATCCCTACCAACGAAACAAAATTCTACAACCAAATGAGTAGTCTATTGTCTTTTGCAGGGGAAGCAAGCGGCAAAGGCCTCACGATTTATCCTTGCTAGCATGATACAACAAAATCATATAGTATTTAGCATTTGATAACACTTTTCATATGCATATGTGTGAGGATACTGTTGCTTCTGGTTAGATGGGGACCATTTCTAGCTTGAGAGAATAAATGTATAATTTTTTTTTTAGATATCTCTCTTCAATCTTATTTCTTTGAAATTTCTTAGAAAAAATTGAGAAGTTTCCTGTACGTCACTCTCCAAGAAAGGAATGAAATCATCTTTGAATGACCAATCTCTCATATGCATGTGGTGTACTTTTTGCTCTTGCTATACATATATGTACAAATGCGTGCATCTTCAATCCTACCAGAATTAGCTCCACCAAAAAATAATCTCTCAGCTTCAGCTGCTTTCTATTGTATGAATCGACCTTGATGTAAAGTGTAGATAGCTGCTAGTGATTAACCCACAGTGACAAACCTACCGTTAACGGGTAACTACTCGTAGCCATCTAACCCTAACCCTTCAATTGTAGACACTTCACAAGTTCTTAAAACCCTAGGAGCAAGGGACCTGGCACCCCTGTGATTTTTGATTTTTGATCTGTTGAAGGTCTTCATTCAGGTGTGGATCATGTCGCGAAAGAGGTAACAATGAAACCCACACAAAATTGCCTCCTGATTCGGAGGCACACGTTGGTAAAGAGCTTAGCTTCCAACACACTTGATTCCTGTAGACAAAACAAGTTGAGCGTCGTTTGCCCACTCTTAGCCATCATCTCTACATTAATATGCAGTATAATTGGGTTGACTACGGGGGTTATAAAAGAGATCATCACCTGCTTTCATGGTTGACAACTGGTGTTATTGTTATGATACTCTCATCGATCGTATCCAATACATCTGCAGTAAAACCAGTTATTTCGGACAAGTAGGATGTTACTACTGTCGAGAAAAGAGGAGACCAATGCAAATACGAGGTGAAAATCCAACATCAGTAGGGGTAGCACGCTTGTTGTCGATGGTAGCAGTATTGCACAGAGTTGCCTCATCCACAGCAACACATGCAACGATAACAGTGCCAATGTTACAAACCCGTAACCCTAACCCAAACGAAAATCAATTTCAAATTCAAAAAAATTGCCCTGAACTCTCTCTTGCTAACTTCGTCAAGGCTATGTACCTAACCCTAGCCCTAACCCTAACCCTAATTGTAACTCTAAATCTAACTCTAACTCTAACTCTAACCCTAACCCTAGCCCTAGCCCTAACCTAACCTAACCCTAGCCAAAAAAAGGAAGAAAAGAAGACAAAGTTGACTAATAGACTAGTAGTTCTACTCTATTATAAGTGCCCCCGAACCCTGGATGAGTGAATTAAGAAGTGAGTAAGTGGATAAATTGGGCGGTGACGTGAGTTGCATTCACCCAGTTGCAGTGAGTTTTTTTTCCCTCCTGGTGATGAGAGGACAGGGGTTAGGTGATTATGCTATGCTGGAGAGATGGTATAACCATGCGGGTACGGGGTGGTACATGTCAGTAACGGAGAAGTTGTGATGACCAACGAAGAAGCGACGAGCGGTACAACCATTGGGTGATTGGATCTAGCCTGAAGAGAGGATAGAGTAAGGCTTTGAGTGAAAGAGGTAAGTGATATGATGAGTGTATACATTAGGAAGATTGATTTTCTAGAAGGGAAAGATGAGTAATACCACTATCATCACTCCCTCCAATAGCAGTACCATGGCGACGGTTTCCTGTATGGACTACGCAGAGGAATTTAGTGGTGTTCATGTGAAAAATCGGGTGACTAGTCGTGCTGAAATGAGGACATGCATGCAAGGAAGGGCGTATTATGGGATATCACACTTAGCTTCCATGTCCAGGGAAGCCCTCTCCAGCAAGGATGGTGCCAACGCCTGGGCCACTTGTGGTAAGTGCCGCCCGCCACATATGTTTCAACTTCGGTAGCATTGTGCTCCTACTTTGCAGTGAATGAGATGGGATGGTAGTATATAACCCAGGAAACTACTCAACCATGGAGAATTATATACCCCTCATTTTGAGGAGAGTTTCTTTAAATACATCCTTGCAGCCAACTGAGGGGTGGTTACAGTTTAACGGGTTATTTTTCTTTGCTTATATTATTACAACACCCAACACACACACACCTCTTCAACTCATGCTACAGTCGATCGATGCCAAACTACTTAGTGCTGCTGCTCTTATGTACTCATATATAAACTCGCTAACACAATGGAATGTGACGTGCAGGGATTGTGAGTGCGAAGCTCCCAGAGGTAACCACATACACCACTATATCTGAATCCTAAACCACCCAGCCCTCCTTCATTGTACGCCTGCCATCCTATCTCTATCATTGATTAAGTAGAGGCAGCATCAGCAGCTTTGATTGTTCTCCCTCTCGTACAATCCGCAGAAGAAAGGGAGCAATGGTAGAATTTTTGGAACAGCGAGGCTTTCAGATTTATCTCTTGGAGGGACAGAAACACGGCTATATTTCTTTGGAGAGACTCTTTCAGACTTTCGGAATCTCTCAAGAGGTAGTGTTGTTTCCCTACCCGTGTGGCCTACTAATTATTTTTTATAAGGCATACATATTTGAAAGTAGAATGTCATGATGGCTTGTTTTTCCACATAGTGGTGAATTATGTGTATGTGCAGTTAACACCACTATGCCCCAGCAGAACATTTAGGCCTTGAGCCTCACTGTATGTACGACTGCTATTGTACATGCTTTGCATCCAACTGAGCACAGCTTCATGTTGATTGAATGTTTGTATTACTGCACATATCTATAAAACTTAGGTAGTAATATGTTGCAAATCACACCTGACACAACCCCCAGGCTATCTCGTGTTTCTCCTGAGCCCGAAGCCATTGCCCAGATCAAAATCTGCAGATGATTTAGATTTAGCATTATCCATGGATGCTTCCTGGCAACTAGTCAAAGTGAGTCGTCTTGTTTGCCATGTTATTGTGTATCTATTGCTTCTCCCACCCCTTCGAAACACACAACGCCTCTGTCTTGCAGTTACAGTTACTATTATTGGTCTAGGGTTTTATGTGCCAAACCCTTTCCCCAATTTGAAGCGATATCCTCACTGCATCCAATTACAAGCACCACCTGATGTGCAAACTGTTGCATGTGCTGCTCATCTCAAGGTGGGGAAAGCTATGAACTTTGCCTTGTGCGCGGCACAGGGATGGAGAGGAGGTGAAGAGGGATGCACTACTGCAGTTGACAGGCGCTTGACTCGGTAATAATATACTTTGTTATTGTTGTGTGAATACTTCTACCCCCCTGACTAACCTTGCTGCAAAGATTCTGCCAACGACACATCAAGGTACAACCAACCGATAGGAAAAGTTTTATTTTCACATTCCATGTAGACCAACGGACCTAGCATACAATGTTTTTACTCATAATTGGAATGTTTAGGATGCATCACCTTTCTTTGCATCGTGTGTGAAAGCTGAACTTGACCGATCGTCCTTCTACTTGCCATCATGATAGCAACAGCAATCATTTGAGAATCAGAAGGGTCATGAAATCAGTAAACTGGTGCATGGAAGAAGTGGGAGACAAATTGCATATCCTCGAGCATTGAAGTCTTCACAGGTGTTTTGACTCACAACCTTTAACCTTTGCATTAAGAGCATTGAACCTTTCGCCTCAGTTTTTTGAGTTTTTTGCCCCATACACGGGCTGCCTAATGATAATCAGCAATTCACCCATGCAGTGCTGTGTGTAAAAGTAGTACAGTTTAAGCTTTTGTACTCAAGCTATGGATTTCTTCCCCAACCCATGTGCCGAAATCGTTATGGGAGAAATTTGCGATGATGCCATTCATACTCACCTGCTTCCCCATGCATGGAATTTCCATGGGCGGTTTATATGCCAATTTTGTAACTTCTCAAACTAGTCCAAACCCGGACAACCAGTTATTTGTACCCACTATCCTGTGGGAGAGAATCACCTTGGCAATTCTACCGTACAGTCGAGCACTTCACCTACAGGAAAGGATGGAAGGGGGCTACTGAGTCATCACTTGCGTCAGTCTCGCGTACGTTTCAGGCACATACTAGACTACTACTACCATTGAACCATTTGGATGTGTGAAGACCCATGATTTCTCTTTTAGTGTCAGTAAGTGAATTATGTGGGTTTGTGGGTTCGTAGACTCACATACTTGATGATATGTATAGGAGGCAGCAGGGCACTCCAAGCCGTTGGCGAAGAGGCCTATTGCAAACCAACCACACAAATATAAGTTAGTTCAAAAGTGTGTCAAGGTGAGAATTCTCTGTAGAGTAGTCGATCATAATTGGCGTTTTGCTCTTGCTGTATGCTCACAGATTATCCAACAGCCAACAAAGACCGTAACAGGCTGCTCTGCAGAGGCAAAGCAGCAGCGCAAAACACATTTCACATGCTATATGGCCAAAGGTATCAGAGCCTCTATTCACAATGCATATGTGTGCCCTACCTCGAGAATCAAAAAAAAAACTATCATTACAGTAAAAAGTCAGCCGCCCATAGTACTCCTGATCATTGAAGTGATGCGTCTGATCTTCCTTAATTGTGGCGTGCGGTTTTTCTCCTAACCATTTTGGCAATTCAGAGTCTCATTCTACGGAGGGTGTGCTGGGTGGGAACCTTGGGTGCATGAATGTGACTGCTAAGTGTTGTGAGAATGAAATGCTTTCTGTTTTGGAGCCCAAAGGCGATGTTCTTGCCACCACTGGCACAAAACTTGGACAGAGGACGATTGGGGTGGTGAGGGAAAAAAAACAAACCGCAATTTTGGCGCAGTCCACTAGCAGCAGTAGCACTACTCCTAGGAATGGGTCAGAGCTACGTAGTCCTCCTCCTTTTTCCTCCACGATGGAGGATGTGCTGGGCGCGAAACTTGGATGGACAAGGTCCCCACCCGGGGGACAGGAAAAACAAGCATCCCCCTCAATTATGGAGCCTAAGGATAACGTCCACTTTCAAAAACATCATCTAGAACCCTATCACCCTCCTGCTTCTACTACAGAGGTGCCATCGATTGGCCTAACAGGATGTGTATTGAGGTACCGATGACCGGCTCACTATTCCCACACTGTCACGAACCTGGTTTATTCATAGCATCAGCTTCTGTGGGCTATAACTGATGATTGTTCACTACTATCTCCCTAGTTCTATGCCAGGCTCAAACTATAGAGCCTGGCATAACATCAGCCAGTCAATCAACAGCCATTACTAACCCCAGATTCAATCTATACTTGCCCATGCTGCCACATGCTGCAATAAAGATCCACTTCCTGTTCCCTATCTGCGTGTTCAAGCGTCCCACCAGACAAAATTAATCGAGATGGGTAAGTAAGTAGGATATCACTACCATCTTTAATGTAGTGTTGAGGCCGATAGTGCTGCTTTATGTACTGCTTATTTCATTTATTCTCAAGGCACATTGCACCATTGTTAGCACGACATGTTGTTCCCCTTTGGCTTTGCCTGCACTTAAAACCTACTATTCCTGACCCCAATACTACCTAAACCTCACCCCTTCACGCGACGGAACGAACCCCCCTTAACCTTGATTTCACCCTGCTCTCAGTCAAGTACTTGTACCACATGAGGCAAGTATCTTTATGATTGATGGTCGCAAACTGAAAGCCCCTAAGAGCAAGGCATTTGCGGTAGTCCAGTCAAAATACGGAAGAACTACAAACATGGGGCAAGTTGAGAAGGTAATAAATGGCTGATGATGGGAGAGAGAGATTACAGGGCAAGTAGTGAACAACTTGAATATAGCAGTGGTGGTGGCAGGCATTGCAAAAGCAGCTTATTTTCATGACTACCCATGCCTAGTTTTATGTTCCACAGTGTTTTGATCACACTGTGGGGGTATGTGGTGGGGTTTGAGCTTAAGGGTGTATGTTTGTAGGGAGGAGGGGCATGCACATTTACTTTGTTGCCTTCCTCTATTTTCTGCTTTCCATTTCCTCATGTGTTGGTACCCCTGCCCCTGGTTCAGTTCCATCTTGAACAAACTAAGTGGGAGAAGCTGGAGAGTAGAAAGCGAGTTAAGGCTTCCTTGGAAGCCAGGATGGGGTCAGCCAAACCTTTAGTCAAATCACAATGTACTTCTGCTCGAAAGCAGCAAGTGAGGGGGGGGCAGCCACCACACGCAAAACTTTCACGTATGTTAAATGAAGATCTGTAACTTATCTTAACTTATCTAACCTTACCTTCAGGCTTGACTGAAGAAGACATGGCAAAAATGTTAACAGAGGAAGAAGAGTGTGCGTTAGAGGCTGCCCGTGGACAGGAAAAGGAGCATCAGGCAATGAACTGTTTGTTGTTTGCTAGATGGATAACACTGTTGCAAGCTTTCTACTGTCCATGTGTGCCCTCTGTGATAGTAATGGACTAACTAGGCTGTGCTGTTTTTGTGCCATGATTGATTGCTTCCTTTGTCCGGTGTCTACTGCTTTAATCTAACATGGCTCAATATGGCTATGTATCAGATGATCATGAACAGTTTAGAGCGCCGTGAGTATGCCAGGGCACAGGTGCGATGGGACGGGACATGTGATTGAGATTGAGATTTTAAAGTATTATTGACTGACTGACTGTGCTTGGCTGCTAGGTGGAGGCAAATAAAGAAGAAATTGTTACAGCATTTCATTGCCATGAGGTTCGACTGTCCATTTTACCTCCTGTGTTGATTGCTCATTTGTTGTGGAGTAACTTGTGTGGTTTAGATTTGAATTTGGAAATATTATGTTTTCTTAATTTTTTGCAGTTTTTGCATTAGGTTTTACAGGCGCATGTGTATTTTTCTATTGCAGTTGTGTCCACTGGCACTACATTATCTTTCCCTGACCAGTTCCTGGTGGCTCCTTTCTCCCCACTCAGTGCAATGCTTTTCGAAATGGGCCTGCCCTAGATAGTTGCAGAGAAGAAGGCCATTGCCTTGCTCGCCAACGTGTGGTGAAGCGTTTCTTTGAATGCTCAAAGTGCCAATCACGAACTTCTGTTCTAGCAACCCTCCTTCCTTTTGAGAACTGTGCCCGATGTGGAGCAGATGCAATGACCTGGGTATCATGTGGGGCAGCCACTCACTCACAACGGGACTGGGGACGAGCCCGCATGGTGACCAGCATATCTGCGTCATCCTCAGCATCAGACATGCGTTCACCTCTGCTCGAGTAGGTATAGGTACTTTAAGCTTTAGTTTTGGAGAGTGACTCACCACAAGCAAGGCCATGCCTTGTACCTACGAAAGATATTGAAATGTACATGACCGCCTATAATGCTATTTTGTTAATGAAATAGCATGACTCTTATCATCAGTATGCCCTAGGAATTCATTTGTCTCCCATTGGATTAGTAGGAGCTTTAGGGTCGGGGTGAACCATTGCAATAAGCTGGTGGAATCGTAGCAAGAGAAAAGTGTAATGTTGTAATTACAGGAAGATTCACACGTCAAAGGGAAGATCGTAGTCCCCTCGACGTCTAGCCTATCTGGAACACACACGGGGGGGGTGTTTCAATACGTCAAACCGAGCGCCGCGACGTGCCACCTCTACTAGTATTACACCGGGCACTTGTACTTCATCTTTCGAATTAGGCGTTTTATAAAGAAGTTTCTAATTTACGAGCTGCTACCAGGGATGACCCCAACGGTTACCATATAGACGGCGCAATACAAAACGAGTCACTTAAATGTTGGTTTACACCGCGATGTACACTGCGAGCAATAACACTGCAGCCTTAGCGATGCTACTATAACCCTATACCCTAACACTAATCCTAACCCTAACCCTAATTCTAACCTAAACCCTAAATCCTAACCCTGACCCCAACCCTAACCCTAACCTGTACTGAAAGTAAGTGAGTGACCGAGAACGTGAGTGAATATTCAATTATGAGTCGGTTTTCCCCACGAACTATCCAGCATCTGACAGCTACAAGGACCTCAACTCTGCTCGCTGCTCTATCGGAGCTTTCAAGGCTTCCTGAATCAATGGCAGCAGAATTGATCGAGTTTGGGTCGGTTTACGTTGACCCTTGTACCTCTGAAAGGATGGATGGTGATCAAGTGGGGATTCCGCATGGGAAAAAGAGGCTTCAACGTATATCCGACCCTAATTATGCGATCTGCAAAGGCTAGTATGTATTTATGCTATATATGAGCACCTGGATGTGTGTGCAAGCGCTCGTGTGTGTGTTTTCCCCTTAAAACGTATGTAATGAAAGAAGACGTGTAATGCACTGTGCTGACTTTTTACCTATCACGCGCATGCAAATATAGGATCATACATCAGGTTTCATCCCAATCCCCGTCGATATCCTGAATTCGAAAATGTAAATTGGGAGGCATCTGTAATGTATAACCATCCGGTAAGATCTCTGCTATATTACTAATGGACTTACCAACACACAGGGGGACTATTTCTGTACAACTAACTATGTTAGTGTTTCCTTTTGAAGCTCTTTGTGGTGGTGAATAAGCCATCAGGTGTGCCGTGTCACTCTACATCAGATAATTTGCTGCAGAATGCTCAAAACGGTGGGTCTTGCTGTGCTGCCTTTTTTTTGTTTTACCTACATGATCCCAGTGTCCATGCTGTATATGTTTCTGTGTCATCATCCCAGGGGTGTCCGCTATCCTGGGAATGCCCGTATATATTACAACTCGTCTTGATGCTGCTACATCTGGTTTGCTAGTGCTGAGCAAGGATGCTGATTTCACTAGGTGTACATACATTCTTTTACCCCACGTTTCTGGCCTGACCATGGCTACTGATCCTCATTCGTATTACTTTTAAGGATATTAAATAATGCCCTATCTGGACCCAAACCCTGCAAGCACTATAAAGTGCTTGTTTGCGTTTTACCTGGATCAGAACCCTTGTCTCCAGGGTTACTTGTGGATTGGACAGGGCCTGACCATAGAGCTCCACGGCAATTTGTTTCCAGCCCTAGGTCTGTGTTGATATGCTCGTGTATACTATTTACTGTCTCTCATCTCACATACAATGCAAGATGGTGTATTTTACTGCTCTGTTCTGTAATTCTATAAGGCACTGGCTCTAACCTATGTTCACATACAGTGATTTGGAACATGGTTGGAAAGAGTGTCGACTAGAAATACTTTCTGCTCGATGGGTGTCCCCAAGGGAAGGATGTGAAGTCACCCTCAAACATTTATGTTCTTCCTGCTGCAACTGCAACTACAAATTGCAGGAAATTGAGGTTCGGCTACTTACTGGGAGGACCCATCAAATACGAGGCGAGTGATATAGCTATTCCTGTATACTACTAGCCCTAAGTCTAATGCACACATTAATCACTCTGTTTGTGTTACATTTTTTTTCATGCAGGGCAAATGGCACTACGTGGATTGCCAGTTTTGGGGGATTCGATGTATTGGAATAGGTGACAGGATGATGAATATAATTGTTACAAAACCTGTTCCTTTAGCAAGCCCCTGCTCCACCTCAGACAAGGCAAAGCAGCACGTAGTTGGGCCCAGCTTCAGGGAATGAAATGGCATGTGAACAGGCTGGCACTAGCAGCAAACTATTTGATATTCAATGCCCTCAATGATACTCATCCTGTGGGCGATCTCTCATTTACGTTGAATGATTCACAGTTGTGGTGGAATAGCCTCATTGAAGAGAGTTATAAATAACCTGGTCAGCATTTCTAGGCACCTCAAACATGTCCGAACGATAAAATTGCTTAAGGTCATCAGCAGCCATTTGGGAGGATGTACGGTGCTGTGAAATTGCGATAAATGGTAAGAACGTGGCAAGGTTTATTGTCTGAAAATGGCAAAGTTGCACCAAAACTGGAATTTCATCACACTTTTTACAGCTCCTGATTTATACCTACACAATTACAAAAGGGGAGAGCCCCATCATGTGAAGGGCATTCCTTATGAACGCAATGACCAGCTTCCCAACTAGGGCTCTAGTTGTGGGTCCAGAAATTATGATGGGGGTCAAAAACTCATTCACGAGAGTGGAATCTAATCTAGCTACCATTAACGCTTTGTCCAACAAAGAAGCTGCTGGTATGAGAGCTGGGTCACGGAAAATAGGGGAAGACATTACGACCGGGTGATGCGAATAAACTTGAAATACCAAAGACATCATCTCTACCTGGAGCTCATGGATGTATCTAGGCTCTCATCTGAAATGGAGGGGTTCAGGCTTGGAGAGTTGCTTGCCGTGTCCTGTAGGCCATTTAACAGGGGAAGGTTAAAGGCTCTAGTTCATTGCCCACAGATAGGTCAATCATCACAGTATGAGGTGTGCCTAAAGAAAAGTCACCTCTGAAATTTGGTTCCATATTGCCACAGTGCGCTGCATTATTCGAACCTGTGAACGGGCAAACTGTAGCATACTTATGTGGAGACCGGTCGCCCTATTCGGAAGAGAAGAAAGGAAGCAGCGCTGTGAGTGAACTATGTTCAGTGCTATAAGCTGCTGGCTTAGGTAAAGTAAGGACCAGCTGATAGGTTGTGTTATTTCAAGATTATTTTACGGCTCGCTTTCAACCTTCTTTGCATGTAGTCTCGAACGTCCTTTTCCAATGACATTAAGAAGTCTTGGTGACATGTATCCGGGCCATCTTTTTGACGCTGCCCCAAATATTTTAGTGCCTCTCGAAATGCTTTGTGATATCCTATATCCTCCTGATAGCAGCACAAGCAATGAAAACAAACAACTTCAAGTTAGCACGGACAGGCTACGACTCCTCCTTTCAAAGTTCAAAGCCTCACCTGGATTTGGTGCAAAAGGCTGCATTCTTGATCCCGAAACCTCTGTACACACACACACACACACACATATGACACTCAGAATGTATTTACACAGGTATAGGTATTCAGATATGAATGGATTGGTCACAATGCAAAAAAATGCTGTGATGATATAAGAACTGCTGTTCACCACTTTCATCGGAATGGAGTAAATACCAAAGCTGCAGCGGGCTTGCCACATAGCACATCACAATTCGATATTAAAAACACACGGTCTCTCTCACCTGACAATCAACACTTGGCCGTTGTAAGCATCTACCAATGACGGACAAGCACTCAAGATCTCCAAGCCGGCACAGAGCACGTCCTGTACGGACTTCAGCCTTACCCAGCTCCTCCTCTTCAGTTTCAAGTGGAAAAACAACAACAGGTACAAATACACATCAGATGGTATTCGGAAAGCTTAAGCTTTCTATGAAATCCTATTAAACAATACATTGAGTTACATTTACTCACTAGCCAAAAGCATTTTTGTGCAGGCAGAACATGCTGCTTCCATCCTTAAATATATGTCCCAAGGGGGAAGGTGTGGTTAGTATACGAAGAGCACATAGGCGAGAATATTTTAGCCATTCCCCACCTAGCTTCCTGCTGGCACATAGCTCGCAGCACTGATGATGCTTTACAGGAGTTACATGATGGGTTTTCACCTCTTGCATCAGTAGCTTCACCATTCAGATATTCATGTAACGGGCGAAGCGATGGAGTGGGAGGAACAAATATGTTGCTACCAGCGGAGAGGGGGGGGGCAGGTGAGATGATTACAGTAGATAAGTCAGAGGGTTATGCTACTACTACAGACTTTAATTGATAGCAAGCCACCC
>PJEL010004029.1_pt1 | contig 12283 bp, 5 predicted proteins | sample 1853271 | NCBI WGS metagenome assembly PJEL01 (sample SAMN08108733, study PRJNA415343) | Invertebrate metagenome, whole genome shotgun sequencing project. | host: Globobulimina | place: Sweden: Gullmar Fjord | collected 2015-08 | reverse complement strand
TTGTTTGAACGGTTGATATTGTGGTTTAAATGGTTTGGATGATTGGCCATATGATTTGGATGATCGTTCATATGATATACCACTTTGTTTGAACGGTTGATATTGTGGTTTAAATGGTTTGGATGATCGTTCATATGATTTACCACTTTGTTTGAACGGTTGATATTGTGGTTTAAATGGTTTGGATGATTGGCCATATAATTTACCACACTGAATTGGTGGCTTGTAACTAGCCATTGAAGTAAAGTGTTTTTTAGAGTTTTTAAAAATAAAACCAAAAAAAAAACATTTACATTTTAATAATGGCAACGTCAAAAACAACAACAACAGCCATTACGTTGTTACAGCAACAACAGCAGCAACCATCAGTAGATGATTCTAAAATCTCTACACTATTACCGCAACAACAAGAACAACAGCAACCATCAGTAGATGCGTTAATACAAGATAATAAATCTGTTGATGAAGATACTTCGAGTGATGATAGAGATACTTCGAGTGATGATGGAGATACCTCGAGTGATGATGGAGTTACATCGAGTGGTGATGATGGTTCGACAGATGTAGATATGGCGGTACGGACAGATAAGGAGGAAAAAGAAGAGGATGTGGATAAGGAGGAGGATATGGCGTTACGGACAGATAAGGAGGAAAAAGAAGAGGATGAGGACGATGATGGGAATAATTGTTGTGAATATATTGAAATATGTGGATATGCTGATGAGCCTGTTGATAGTGATTTTGGTCATCGTACGCGTGTTGTAGTGGTATGGATTTCTGGTGAGACTGGGCACATCGTTATCGATGATATTAAAGAGCATCCCCTATTTCTCGCTTTTCAAAAAGCGCATGCCGGCTGTACTGATGAAGATATTCGTAATATAAAGATAAATTCTTACCCTCAGAATCTAAAGATGAGGCGTCGTCTGGAAGATAAGGCAGCTATTATTAGAAAATGGCGAAAGCGAAGTAAAGGATATAGCAAGAAGAAGCAAAAAGAATATACAAAGAACGGCCCATCCAAAGATTTCTGTTGTTTGTGCGGTCACCCTGGAATGTTGGTGGTTTGCAGCGATTGCAAAGAAAACGGGATACATTGCTTTTTCCCGTGTAATACCTGCAAAAAGAAAGGAAAGAAATGTTTTGTGTTTTGTAATGTGGAGCGCATACCATCGAAGACATTGTGGCGTTGTCCAGAGTGTTGGACGGTTTATAAAGTAGAAAAGGATGGGTCGTTGCCTCGTTTATTACCTCGTTCATTGCCTCGTTCATTGATGATTGACGCGTCTATAAACAATGAGGGTAAAGTGGTATCGGTCCCAGTTACAACATTGTCATTAGACAATGATATACAGTCTGTACCAATACCGCCCGCACCGCTACCAATACTGCCCTTTCCTCACCAATCAGGTGGCATACCTCACCAATTAGGTGGCATACCTCACCAATTAAGTGGCATACCTCACCAATTAGGTGGCATACATTACCCGGGATATGCTTTACCACCATTAGCTGGCATGGCTCAACCATTATCACAAATCTATGCGGGTATGCCGCAACTTGCGAATATGCGAATACCACAACATGCGAATATGCGCCTTTATCAACAACCACAACCACAACAACACAACAACAACAACAGCAACAACAACAACAACAACAACAACAACAACAACAACAACAACAACAACAGCAACAACAACAACAACACACAACAACAACAACAGCAAGACGAAAAAGATCAGATTATATATAATTTACGATTTCAAAGACGATTATATAATGATATTGGACAGTTTAGCAACGCATTAACTGGACAATTTGAAGATGTTATGAGTTGTGAGGAGACCATGACTGCCCTTCAGCGTATTTGTGGAGATTTTGAGAGTGATAAAGGGTATTTATTGTTGAATAACGATGAGAAGGATGCGTATGCAGCACGGAAAGCTATTTTTTTAACATATGCGCGTGACAATTCGTTTAGAGGCTATGATTTGGAGCATTTAGATTTGTATTCGTTACGAGATGATCATAGATTTTCGCATCGGTTTGCTAAGTATGCATCGAGAGCGATTATCAAAAGATTGGCGCCAGATGTGAAAGATGTTAAAAATATAAAACCGGAGGTGATAAGTGATGCTGATGATGGCGATGACGCCTCACAAAAATATGGAAGATTGAATACTATCGATTTAGTGATGTCGGATGAAGAGGATGATAATAAGAAGAAAGGAACCGATGTAATAATGAGTAATAATAATAATAATGATATTCTTGCTGTTGATTGACCTTTAGGTCCCATTCATTGCTTTCTTTTTGTTTTTTTGTTTTTTTTTGTTTTTAATAATAATGAATTTGATCATTAGGTCCCATTCATTGCTTTCTTTTTGTTTTTTTTTGTTTTTTTGTTTCCTTTTTTTTTATAGTCGATTAAAAAAAAAAACCTTTTACTTTGCCTTGTTTATAATGTCACAGGAGAGGAACCAAAAACAATTAACATTAACTCAAATATATCCTGTAGAAAAAGATGTGAAAGTACGAGAATCAATGATAAATATCTCATCTGAATCAAAAGGAAAACAAAAACAATTAAAATTAACTCAAATATATCATGTAGAAAAAGACTTAGGATCAGCGATGGACATATCATTAGATAGTCCAACACAACATGGCAGTTCATTATTTGGATCTATGAGTCGAAATCCATGGGATATTTTAAATAAAGATGAAAGAGAAACAATAACCGGATTTTTGAATTTCATGTTACCAGTACCACATATGATTAATTTACAAGATACAACCGGGATTTTCAACTTTGTTTATATTAAGCAAGCCCAAATGCGTTCCTTTAGAGCAATATATCGATATTGGTCATTTGACCAACAACTAATTATTAAACTTGAAAAGATTTTTAGGGATATTGATATTAATAATGAATTATTAGATCAGCAATCTGCAAAAATTATAACCTCGTTAAGGCATAATAATAATAATAATACTAATAATAATAATAATAATAATAATAATGATTCAGCTTCTATAGAATATTAATTGACTATTATGTCTTTTTTTTGTTGTCTTGTTTTATTTTTTTATAGCTAGTAAGTAACTCAATGGATATCTCTGGACCGTTTGTAAGGGTTAATAAATCTAAGATCGATGATTCAAAGATTGAGATTGATCTCGTTTCAGACACTGACAGTGATGCAAGATCGGATGAACCACCATCAGATGAACCACCATCGGATGAAAATATTGATGACAACGATATATTTATTAAACGTATAGACAAGGATGGAAATTATGAAGAAGATAGGACATGGCAAGAATTAGGAATTCGTATGGAGAAATGGTTGATAGAAAATAAACCCGATGATAATACACCGAATAGAGATTATTTATGGTCTGCTTATAACAATCTAATCAATGGTACAAATGTTTATTCAAAATATCAGGGTTCGGAGTATTATCCATATAAGAATGGTATTCATTATTTATTGCATTTATGGACACGATCTGCTAAATTCACTACATCCGCAACAAGAGAGTGCCTTAAGATATTTATTATTATGATTTGGTCTTTTAAGGATTTATTTCACGAATATGATGAATATGGTAATATAACAGAGCATACGAAAAATGGTTTATATCGACATGATATAGATTTAGATGACATATTACCCAAAAATTATAATATAATTGAAAAATACAATAATATCATACCACAATTCAAATTTAATAAACATGAATTAATATGCCATGTTAAACAACAAAAAACAGATATAAAAAATAAAAAAAAGAAAAAAACATATATTAATCGCAACTTGTATGACAATGTGGTCATTAGACCACTTGATTATAAGGATAATGATGATGATGATGATGATGATGGTGACGACGATGACGATGACGATGATAATGATAACAAAAGAGAAGAAAAACATTCATATACTAAATTTAAAAAAATGTTTCAATATGATTATAAAGTATATGGTAATTATATCCGGGAACTACGCACTTTTAGATATTTTTCTTTACATCAATATATATTATGGTTTATGTTGACTCCAAATTTCAGGAAATCGATTGATACATCGTTTGCGAAGCACACAGACAGACAGAGATCACCAGAAATATCGATTCGGAGATTCAATGAGACGAATTTTGTTAAACATCACATATTGTACAACTCTGGTGATTATATCGCAGAATTGGATAATGGAGAGTCGTTTTGGCTAAATGATATAATAACACTAACTAAGTTAAACGTTGATAATGTTTTTTATTATATCAAACGGATTCATTACGGATTAAAAAATATATTACAAGATTGTTTACATTTATCACAAAAGGATATTAAAGAGAAACCAAGGCTATGGTTGCATCATTTTTGCGAGATAACTGTTGATGTGATCCGACGATGTAGTATCAACGGCGTCTATGAGTGGTGTATTATGGATACTATGGTTATTCCGGTTTTTGCCACCTCTACGTTTTATAAATCCAAATTAAAACACTATAAAGTATCATATAAGTTCAATGCTGGCAAGTTTGAGAAGTGTAGGATTTACAGAGCCAAACATCAACATGACTGGGTTAGGAAGAATAAACTGTTTCTATTTATGCAGTTATCATATGATGGAGTCGCTATGACATTTAAAGATGAAAGTTTTAATAATTTGATTTTATATATCTCGAATAGTAGATATGGTAAAACAAATAAGAATATTATGCGATATTCAATGACACACAAGAGTCTCGATATGAAATATGTGGTTAGCACATTTTGTGAAGAGTTAACACATTTTCGAGAGGGTCATAAAATATGGGCATACAATATAGAAAATGATGGATTTATACGACAATCGATATTTGCAGATATCTCATTTTTTATTGGAGATAATCAAGCTAAAAATTACCAACAACTTACACCACAGAATAGCAGGTTTGCGAATTCGGATGGGAGGCTATCAATACATGCACATCAAACAGGTATTCGTTATCCAGAACATACGAATATTGATGACGATAGCTTAAGGACATTCAGATGGCAGTTACACCCGAAACATAAAAACGACTTACATACGTTTGCACATATTTTAGTCAAGACTCGTCAATGGAAATCTGCAGGTTCAAAAGCTAGTGCTTTTTTTGGGGTGAGTAATTTCCCATGGAAATATTATAGGACATTAGATGGTATCAAATTTGAATGGAATTTCTTGATAGGCAGTATAGGCGATGCTTTGCATACGATGACGAATGGACCCATGAAAATATTAATAGAGGATATATTGATTCAAACACAATATGAGTCGATGGAAGAAACATATCAAGCATTAGCTCAAGATATTATAATTAAAAATAATTGTTTGAATGTAACAGAGAAAACATTATTTTCATGTGATAAGATTAATAAGACAGACCAAATGAATAAGATGTTTGTTAAATGGTTTTTTGTATCATCATGTTTACCGATTTTAATAAATTGGGAATGCGATGTTGCTGTTTTAGTTCAATTGATTAGATTAGTTAATGAGATATTATTATGTGATTCTGAAAAACAACGTAAATCACTTCATAACTCTGCTAAAAAATTATTCAAATCATTAGGTTTGAGATTACTACGTTTATTAAATACTCCGAAATGGAGACTTATGAAAGAGATTATTGATTTTGATTTATTTTATTATGCATCTGTAGCTATTATGGAAGGCATATATATTGAACGAGGTCATCAGTTTCCTAAAAAAATTAGCAAGAATAGAAGTAATCATAAACAATCATTAGATTGTGTTAATATTTATTTATATTTACAAAGATGGATAGGGATCCGTTATGCAATGAATGGAGGCCATTGGGGTCCAGATCTACGAGAATGTTTTACAACCCGATGCAGGAATATGCGTCACCCGTTAAATAAAGATCAACTACATCCATTATGCGCTGAATTTATCGATTTCTCACAATATAATATAGATTTCCTTACACTCAATAGATCTAAAAATATAATTATAGATCAAAAAAACTGTTTCCCACGCATCTTGTTTGAAACGATTCGAGATGAAAAAAAAAAAGGAGGAGAAGAAAAAAAAAAGGAGGATCATATCGTTGTTGATTTAGAAGATATCGATAATCAGATGATAGCGTCGTTTCTGGAATTTATAAAGGATCGTTACCCACGACAAGTATTTCAGATATTATCAAGAAATTCGCCTCGATTTGATTCATTATCAAATTTAGAATCACAGATCAATGTGTTGCCTGTCCATACTATATATATTAATGATAAGCGTAAAAGCAATATTATAAGGTTTAAGAATAATGCAACTAATTCATGGTTTAAAATAAATTACACTATAAACAACAAATCTAAAACTAATAATGATTTACGGATTTTGAACGCTTTTAATATATTTAGGATTCATTTTCTGGAATCTGATTTGTATATTTATTTATGTTTTGGTGATATATATAAATTTTATCAACAAGAAACCCATGTGGTTGACTCGTTTGTTGATAAAGATAATGATCATTATGATTTCATGGATTCATTTGATACTGCTACAAACCTATCAATAAATCATTGGTGTATTTTGAATTGCTATACTTTATTAGAATCTGTTGTTATTACACATAAACACAATATTTTTTGTAAGGGTGGATATCGTGGACCACGCGACACTCAACACAAGAAAAATAATAAAGGTGGTAATAATTTTTATCGCACTTTTAGTTTCCAATATGATTGGATACAGAAACATAAAGAGTATTATATACAAATTAAAAAGATTAAGAAATTAAATAATATGACGAATTCAATGAGCTATATGAATACACTAAGTACGATACCTTGCGGGCCTATACGAGTTTGTATTAAACATCAAGACCTTTTATGTTTGAGATGCCCGCGGAGAGATAACGTATTAGAAACTAAATGGTTTTGCAACACATTGAAAAATAAATCTTATGTGATATGGGATTCACGACATTCATTTTTACCTGGTATATGGAAAAATATTTATGTTCAATATTTATTGGGTCGTGCCACTAAAAAAAAAAACTTGTAGTTACTTTTATAAAAAACATTCAACCTCTTACTTAAACCTTTCTCCCTTCTTTCTAATACACACACACATACAACCTGCAAATTTAGGAGAATGCCTTACCCATTTAAACGCCTTATACATTTATTGGGTGAGATACAACCAGCGAATTTAGAAGAATGTTTGAACAATATTTTACAAATCAATAACGAATTAATCTCCAATAACGAATTAATCTCCAATAACGGGGGCGTTGATATAAACATCGATGAGGAAGAGGAACAAGAAGAGGAAGAGGAAGAAGAAGAAGAAGAAGAAGATGAAGAAAAAGAAGGTACCGTTACAGGGTATGAAGCTTTTAGAGTTTCTAACAAGAAGAAACAAGAGATGTTAATCCGGCTCTTATACGCAGAGTATATTAAGATCGTAAATGATAAACCAACATATAAGAGTCAACTATCAATTGCATCAATATTGCTGTCACTGACTTCCGATTTTTATTTTATGCACAAATCCAAGTTTGTATACGTTTGTATAATTAGTTTGCTTTGCTTTTCATTTTTTTTGTCGCAAACACACATTTTTTTATATAGGACTGATACGTTGGGTTTACATTCATCATATTGGTATCAGTATCATAAGAAACAGAAGGCGACATTATTCAGTAATATTTTCAAGAGCGTAGTCGTTCATATTTTCGACAGATTACGAGAGATGATGGTCGATATATCGAGTGGTGTTATAATGGATTTACAAACATCGGATATAAAGACGGTCGAGCGTTTCAATGCGTTAAATATTGGTCAAATTCAATCATACTCTGTCATACACTCATCATTTTCAACTACCGGCGATGTGATGCGGATCTTATCTGAATCGAATAAAAGAGTATATGGTAATTCATCAAGAAATTGGTGGAATTCCTATTTTGCAGTTTATTTGGCGAGATTACCGGGCGCGACACATATTTTAGCAGGGAATCCAGCATTGACAGCGTCGACAATGACTGGCATGTTTCATGAGTATGTCGAGAATTTGGTGGAGATGGCAGGCTTACCATGTTATAAACGGCGGAGGACATACAGAGCCACGGAGTTAATATTAGTTCCAAAGATGATACATGCCTTCAGAATGCAGACCATTTTGATTTGTCAGGTGTCGTGGGTGACAGAGCATATTTTTTGTACAGATGACATCGAGCAAGCGATATCGTCTACGTTATTGGATGCGGAGTCTTTATTTAAATTAGTGATCATAATATTGATAACGTTTAAATATTTTGAAGATAGTATATTCCCGTATAAGAACGCTGGTTTGAGTTCATGGTGGTATGAGTTTTGTGCGCCTGATAGTTTGACGTCGTCATGGAAGAATTTTTGTAGTATGTTAATGCATTCATTAGGATGTATACTACTTTATATTAGGAGTCCGGGCATATTTACTTCCTGGACTAGCTGGTATGACGGGTTTTGTGGTTTATATGCAGAGAAGATAGGAGACCGTGATCCGAAGACATATTGGACACATCAATACCACGTTTATGAGAGTATGAGGTCGACGATCGAAGAATGTTTCCCGAATGTTTTCGAATATCATACAGAATCGACACAGAATTTATCACAAAAGACTCCACGATTTCGTTGGTGGACTAGTCTCGATATCTCTCATTTAGGTCTGATTGGAAGGTTCATCACGTCTGATCAAGATCGATTAATATCGTTACAAAAACTGTGGTCGACTGGTATCCCTATGATACACGATTTATCTGATTATACACCAGGATATGGTTTACCAGATTTGAAGAGTGCTGTGATACATACATATAAAGCAGGGATATATACGTTCAACATGAATATTAAGAAGATCGCTGATAAGCAATCGATACATTGGTTCAACAAACCACAAGATTTTATTTTTGATTCGACACCTTCATTCGAATGGAAAACCCAATTCAGGCTCTTTACACCTTCAGAATCGTTGAGGGTCCCAGATATGCCTATCGATCCACGATTACAACAACCACGATGGCGACAACAACGACAACAAGAACAAGAACGACAACGACAACGACAACAAGAACAAGAACAAGAACAAGAACGACAACGACAACGAGAACAAGAAAGACAACGAAGGATACGACAAAAACAAGAACGGGACCGAGAACATGAACAAGAACATGAACAACGTCTTATTAAGGGCGGGATGATCGATCTGGCGTCTTCGTCTGCTACACCGCCACTACCCCTCTCACCGTCACCGTTATCACTGTTACCGTTCCCACCCCCTTCACATATGGATGATATACAATCTCGTTCTGCTGCGTTTATCGCCAACATACGTGATAATCGTAACCATAACCATAATCATGATCTGGAAGAACTGGAAGAGGAACAAGTTAATATGGTTGGCGCTGCTTTATTTGACGATATTAATCTACAAAATAAGATTAGGTTGCATGCTAATTATGAAGCTGAAGATAGCGATATGTTTATTAAAGATGAAGAAGAAGAAGGAAAAGGTGAAGAAGAGGAGGAGGAGGAGGAGGATGGCGGGGAACAACCCAGAGAGATGGATGAGGACGAGAAAGATTTAACGACTACAGATATGATGCAGATCCAAGGAGCAGATGCTGGTATATTGGAGAAATTATTTACAAGCCAGACAGATAAGAGGCAAGATAAGAGGCAAGATAAGATGAAAGATGACACGAAAGAGAAGACGAAAGAGAAGGTCGATACAAGGCATTGGAAAGAGCAAGAGCCGTACGAAATGCTTAGTTCTATTTGGGCTGCGGTTTCTGTGCAAATAGAAGAGAAAGCTAACGCGATCGTTTCTATATTTTCAGATGAGAAAGAGATATATAATGTCCCGGACGTGAATATTATGAATACGCATATATTTAATAAAGATAACGTACGCGTCAGCTCGCTGCGTGAAGAGAAAGCACGTAATAAGATGTGTGCTGACGTTTTAAAAAGATTGAATACGTTGACAACGATGATTAGAGGGGTTACCACAGATCTTGTTTCTACCATCTTAACTGATATGGCCGCAAGTGTTGAGGTTATAACCGAAGAAAAGCAGCAAAAATATTTGGCGAGATTATGGGAACGATATCCTGCATTGAGTAAAGGGATCCCTCTGTCGTTAAGAGTTGAGAGCCTGGAACAAACCTGGCAACCTGGCAAGAGGGCTCCAACACAAGCTGTATTATTTGATAATTGGCAACCTGCGTTTATTTTATTTTACCATCGGGTTGTTAAGTTCGTTGCTGGTTTGTTGTCTGATCCGTCTGCATCTGTATTCAAATCAGAAACAGATGTAAGTCCATCTGAAAAACATTTATATTATCTGCCGTGGGAGATTTTGATGATTATTAGTCTATCTTATTGTATGCTGCATAATATCGGATATTATACCGCCACTGGTTATAAGAAAAAGGATACATATCTTTTCAATGATCATCCAGCCTTCAAAAGCAGTTATAATTGGTCTTTACATAAAAAGTTAGCACAGAATATGTTGACGAATATGTGGCATTATATACATGTCCCACAAACTGGTTTCTGGACATTACCATCTGATGACGATTTAAAGTTGAAATTAAACCAATGTGAAGATATCATACATGAAGAGCGTGTCATAAGTCTATTAGTTACATATATCTCCTTATATCTTTATCTTTATCTTTATCTCTGGATATAATATATAGAGACAATTCAGAGTGTTGATGCCTTTGTTGTATTTGATCGGTTTGAACACGAGTCGTGACTTCCCTGCCACCGATCATAGCAGGATACCCTGGTTATGGGCTGAAGTTGATTTATTCCAAAAATTAGCGCCTAAATTAGAGACATTTTATGAGAGTAATGATAAGAAAATAAAGAAAACATTTAAACCAAACAACAAAGTGAATTATAAAAAATGTTGGAAACAATATATTATTAGCAATCATCGTAAAACACTCCAGTCGATGTTCGCGCCGCTATGCCCAAAGAATGCGCATTTGATACATACGAATAAATGCATATGGATGGGTGGTAAAGCTTATGTTTATGATTCTGCACCAAAGATCCCTTTTATCACAGCAGATCGTAGAGTGGAAGTGAGCGGGATGCGAAAACAATACCTCGAAACATGGGTCAAATATAAGAAACAAAAACAAAAGAAACAAAAACAAAAGAAACAAAAACAAAAGAAACCTGCCTTATATCGTCAATATATCGATTTGAACATACTCCCTCCTTTGCAACCACAATCCACAATCACTTCGTCGCCGTCGACGTCTACGACAACATCATTATCGTCACGCAGGAGTTCGTTCTCTTTATCTTCGACGATATCACCCACGACGAGTAAACAGCCGCATAATGTCGTCTTACCTGGTATAATACCGTTCCCAGGCAAGCGAGGCGTCAAGAGATCGTTATCTGTTAAGAGAGAGAATCAGAGGAAGAAAAAGAGGAAGAAAGCTTTTTTTTAGTTAATTTTTCTTTTTGATTGGTTTAATATCGCCAGCAATCTTATCTATGTCTATGTTTTCCCATTTTTTTTGTCGTATACCATCCATTCGGATTTTATATTTATTATTTTTTTTCTTTTCTCTCTCCAATCTTATCTATGTCTATGTTTTCCCATTTTTTTTGTCGTATACCATCCATTAGGATTTTATTTTATTTTTTTTTCTCTATCCAATCTTATTTGTGTTTTTTTTCTTACATTTATTTTTTCTGTTTTATTTTTTGTAAGTTTGGATTTGTTTTTATTTTCAATTTCTAATCTGTCTTTTTTCCCTTCTAAAAGAACCTTCTAAAAAACATCTATATAATGTATTTTAGAACCTCCTAAAATACAAATTATGGCTTGCACTAGACGAACGACATATTTTTTCTTGCACGTCAATACATTTTTTTTTTTGTGATTTTTTTGCTTTTTTTACAATTTATAAATTGTATTTTTTTTGTACCTGGCGCTTTCCACCACATATGGTGGAAATAAACATGTACACATTCACTTTTTTTAAACTGCTGAATTTGAAAAAGCTTAGTAAACACATGATTTTGCAACTATTTAACTATTTTAATATGGTGATATTTCTTATGGGAACATGGCAGTGCTGATAAATCAAACTCAAAGAATACCATGAATCATGAGGGAATATATTTGAAATTCTCCACAATATAATTCTCACAATATAACTCTCGCAATACATCGATTTGTATTTTTATGCAGTAGATTGT
>PJEL010004028.1_pt1 | contig 12283 bp, 12 predicted proteins | sample 1853271 | NCBI WGS metagenome assembly PJEL01 (sample SAMN08108733, study PRJNA415343) | Invertebrate metagenome, whole genome shotgun sequencing project. | host: Globobulimina | place: Sweden: Gullmar Fjord | collected 2015-08 | reverse complement strand
GCCCTCCGCCGACCTATTGTAGGGGGTGGGATAAACATGCATGTTTATCCTGCTCTTGGGTGGATTATAGGTGCTGACTCCTTGTTGGTTTTTCATGGTGCAAACCTAAAGGACTAATGCCGTTGCCGTTGTAGCTTGCTTTTTCCTTTTTTTCTTGTAAATTTATCACTGATAGGGAAATCCTTTTCCTTTCTCTGTGGTATTTTCCCATTCACGCTCACAACATGCAGCTTTTTTTGCGGGGCTGACTTCGTACAACAGAAATAGAAATATGGGCAGCCTTTATTTCGCGGTCGCGATGTTGACCATCTTGCCTGGCATGATGAAGACCTTCTTTACTTCCTTGCCTTCGAGCCACTTAGCTAGAGCAGGCAGGGCCATCACCCGTTTCTTGATTTCCTCTTTTGACAGGTTGCAAGAAAGCTGCACCTGGGTCCTTACTTTGCCATTCACCGCCACGGGGTGGGTTACCTCTTCTTCGACTAAAAGGGCTTCATCGCAAAGGGGGTAGCCTGCGCTCATCACACTGCTGCTATTGGGACTGCCTAGTTGCTGCCACAGGTGTTCCGCCATATGGGGAGCAAAGGGTGCGAGGAGGCGTACGAAGTCGGTTAGCAGGCTTTGGGTTGTGCATCCTAAATCTAGGAAGCGGTTAAGGCAAATCATCAGCGCGCTGATGCTGGTGTTGAAGGTGAAGCGCTCCATGCCGTGGGTTACTCCTTTGATGGCTTTGTGGAGGGCTTTTAAGGCTTCTTTTGGCGGTGTGGACTCTTTTGTGACAAGCCACTCCTCTCCTTTGCCTTGGTGGAAGAGGCGCCATACCTTTTTCATAAAGCGCACCATTCCTTCGATTCCTTCCATCGACCATGGTTTGGGTTGCTCCAGCGGCCCTAGGAAGAGGAGGTAGAGGCGCATGGCGTCGACGCCGTAGTTCTCGATAATAGGTAAGGGGTCGACGGTGTTAAATTTGGACTTGGACATCTTCTCGACGGCTTGTCCGCAGCGGTAGGCGCCATCTTCGAAGATAAAGGTGGCATCGGCGAGTTCGGGGCGCCACTTTTTGAACTTCTCGACATCGAGGTTGCCTTCTTTGACCATGCTGATGTCGATACGAATGGATGTGGTGTCATAATCTTCATGCAGCCCTTTGCTGATAAAGCGGTTTTTTCCTTTTAGGCGGTATACAAAGCGGGTGTAGCCTTGAATCATCCCCTGGTTGATGAGTTTTTTAAAGGGCTCTTCAAAGGGCACATAGCCTCTGTCGAAGAGGAACATATTCCAGAAGCGAGCATAAATCAAGTGGCCTGTGGCATGCTCCCGACCGCCGACGTAGAGGTCGACAGCATGCCAGTAGTTGGCAGCTTTTGGGTCGACGAAAGCATCTTCATTGGTGGGGTCCATGTAGCGGAGGAAGTACCAACTCGACCCTGCCCATGAGGGCATGGTGTGGGATTCTAGGCGGTGGCCTTCAGGTGTCTGCCACTCCTTAACGGCGGCGAGGGGGCTGTCAACACCTGCGGATGTGTATTTCTTCACCGCGGGTAATCGCAGGGGCAGATCTGCTTGCGAGAGGGGGTAGGGGATGCCATCTTTATAGAAGAGAGGGATGGGCTCTCCCCAGTAGCGCTGCCTGCTGAAGGTGCTGTCACGGAGGCGGTAGTGGATGGTAGGGTGGCCTTTTGCTCTTTTCTGCAATTGCTCTACGAAAAACTTCCTACTTGCCTCTATGGTCATGCCGCTGGCTTCGCCGCTATTGATGAGGGTGGGGGCTTCACCTTCGGTGATGACGGGGATATTTTCTAAATCAAAACAGAGGGCAAAGACTTTATCACGGATATCATGGGCGGGGACCCCCATGACGGCCCCTGTACCGTAGTCAACCAGGACGTAGTTAGCAAGCCAGATGGGGATGGCCTTTCCCGTGAGTGGGTGCTTCGCATGGAAGCCTGTGAAGATGCCATCGAGGACTACCTCTTGGTGGCGGTCTAACCTATTTGTCGCAGCGACAAAAGCCTCCAAAGCTGCGGCCTTGTCGCCCTCGTTTTTGTGCCAGGCTATCATCTCCTCCACAAGGGGGTGGTTCGGCGAAAGGGCGAGGAAAGTAACGCCAAAAAGGGTCTCTACCCTTGTGGTGAAAACCTCAATAGCCTCCTGACCAAGATCCTTGCTCTCTAGGTCGAAGAGGAGGGTCACGCCTTGTGACTTGCCAATCCAATTGCGCTGCATCTCTTTGACAGGCTCGGGCCAGTCGAGGTTATCGAGTCCGCGGTGGAGGCGATCGGCATAGGCTGTCGCTCGCAAGAGCCACTGGCGCATCTTCCGAGGTTCCACAGGGTGCCCACCACGAACGGAAACTCTGCCTTCTACTTCGTCATTGGCGAGGACGGTCCCAAGGGCAGGGCACCAGTTCACCGTCGTATCGGCAAGGTAAGCAAGGCGGTAGAAGCCGAGCTGTTGTTCCTGCTCCTCTTGGCTCATCGCCTTCCATTCTTCAGCGTCAAAAAGGCGCCCACTACGATGATGGGCAGCATCTACATTTTTGTTTCCTTCGCTTTCAAAGATAGCCCGTAGCGCGGTGATAGGGACAGCTTTTGCGGCTTTATTATCATACCACGAATTGTAGATAGCCAAGAACATCCATTGGGTCCATCGGTAGTAGGTGGGGTCGGTCGTGGCCACTTCCCGCGACCAGTCGAAGGAGAGTCCTGCCTTTTGGAGGACATCCTTGTAGGCGGCGATGTTCTTTTCCGTGGTCACCGCGGGGTGCTGCCCTGTGTCGATGGCATACTGCTCGGCGGGTAATCCAAAGGCGTCCCAACCCATGGGATGGAGGACTTGGTAGCCTTTCATACGCCAGAGGATGGCCATTACATCACTGGCGAAGTAGCCACGCAGGTGTCCTACGTGGAGGCCTGCACCTGAAGGGTAGGGGAACATATCCAAAACGTAGCGCTTGGCTTTCTCTTTGTCCACTTTAGCCTTCCAGACTCCTCTCTTTTTCCAATAATCTTGAACCTCCTTCTCTGCGGTTCCGAATGCATATCTTTTTGCCACAATCATCTATTAAAAGCGCCTGGTGGCTATTTTCTTTCTCTCTAAAAGCTGTGAGAAGAAGAGCCGCTCCTGCTTGTCCATAAAAACGCGGTTGGGGAGGTGGATAAACTGACCACGGTCGATGAAGAGCACCACCCCTTTGCTACCTTTGCGCATGTATTGTATCTGCTTCCAGTCGATTTGTGAGCCGCGGTTCTTGGTGAGCATCATCACGATTTCCTTGCTGCTAATCTGGTAGGTAATCGGCGCGAAGAAGGCCTTACTCTCTTCCATGACGGTTACTCCGTAGAACTGCACAAACCAGAAAACCAGATAGAGAAAGTAGAGGGTGAGGAGGGTGACGCTGCTCCAAAAGTAGCCTATATAGAAAGCGCTGCTGGTGGCGATGATGGCAAGGAGGGTCACCCACCACTGCCTGCGCATGGTGTCTCCAAAACCAATCCTGATGTATGTTCTCGGTGAAAGGCGGTGTTTCTTTGTCTTAATAATCATACGGCTGACGTAAATCGGGCAAACTTACGTAATTACAGACATTACACAGTGCTCACACTCTCTATAAGTGTTGTTGGTATTTGAAAATGACAGATAATGCTCACTACTTAATATACTTGCGCCCCTCTTTTTTTATATGTTGTTCGGAGTTCTAGCTTTAATAGCCTCAATTGTCCTAGGGGTACTTTGGCATGCCTTTATCATGATGGTATGGGGTTGGACTGTCTACATGTACAGGGTGTTTTTCATTTCCACAGGAATTTTAGCTGCCATACTACCCGTGCTGGGACTCTACTACGACTATCCTTCCATTAAGCGAACAGGACAGAGTTACTTCTACCTGCTGCTGCGTGTTATATTCCCGCTGGTCGCTATTTTTTTCATATACTACCTCTATTTCTTTTTCGTCGTCGTTAACCTTGATTTGCTGGGGGAAGAGGACATCTGGTCACGGTTCATTACCGCGGTTTCACTATATATCGAAGACCCTCCATTTGCTTACGAGGTGGCTATATTCTACATAGAAGAGAACCCCGCTGCTTACATTATCCCCATATTTGGGACCATCTACAGCTCCTTCTTAGAGGTGCTGTATTTCTTTGGTTTCGCCAAAACGCATTGGATTACCAAGTGGGTTCCTAATACCATGAAAATAGGGAGCATCAGAAAAAGAGCAAGCCAACGACAGAAACCGACCAAATGAGCATCTAAATGCAGGTAATCGACCTCAAAAACACACAAAACCTGGCGCTTCCTGGAAAAAACTATCTGAAGAGCAATAGCTTCTTATGCTTCTGTATTCGAATCTGAAAAGGACCTCAAACTAGGGGGAAGACCTTCTCTCCTAAATCTTTCCAGGAAATAAAATGGCGATGGGATTCATCCCCAGCATAGATAACGTATCCTTTTGAGAGATAAGGGCCTCCCGTCTCTCTTTTCCTGATGATTTCTATGTTTTTATAAAAATGATACCTTAGCGTCTGCGAGGCCTTAATTTCTATCGGAATCACCTTGCCGCCTTTCGGAACCATAAGGTCTATCTCCTTGCCATTGCTCTCTCTCCAGAAATAGAGCGAAGGTGGTTTCCCGCTGTTGGTGATGCTTTTTACTATTTCGTTCAAGATGAAGTTCTCAAACAGTGAACCGTACCGATAATAGGATAGCACCCTCTCTTTTTCCAACCCTAAAAGGTAGCAGGCTAGTCCTGTGTCGTAGAAATATAGTTTAGGGGACTTGATAATACGCTGCCCGAAGTTGTTATAATATGGTGGCAACATATAGACCACATAGCTTGCTTCTAGGACGGATAGCCACTGCTTGATAGTGAAAACAGAGACCCCCAATGTGTTGGCTACTTCTGTGTGGTTGAAAAGGCATCCGATTCTTGCTGCACACAATTGTAGGAACCTTTGGAAGAGAGATAGGTTGCGAATGTTCACAGAATCCCTCACATCTCGCTCGAGGTAACTTTGCACATAGCTCGATAGCCACTTTTGTGGCGATATATCTATCCTGTAAAGGGCGGGATAACCTCCTTTGAAAAGGTAGCTAATGTGGTCTTCGTAGCAGTTTTTAGAGGCCATCAACTCTGCGATACTCAGCGGCAGGAGGTTTAAGATACGTACCCTGCCTGCCAAACTTTGAGTGATACCTTTTGCTAGTAAAAAATTTTGTGACCCTGTGAGAAGGTACTTTGCGGCTTTTTTTTCGTCTACTATTTCTTGTATGTAGGAAAAGAGTTCTGGCGCATGCTGCGCTTCATCGATGATGACACCTTCATACCCCGCTTCCTCGAGAAAACCTCGCGGATCTTTCAGCGCTAACATCCTGCGGTCGGGTGCCTCTAAGTTAATATACTTGTAGTGAGGAAAGGTGCCTCTTGCAAGGGTTGTCTTACCCGATTGCCTTGGTCCTGTCAAGGAAATCACAGGCATCTTTTTAGAAGCTTCTATCAGTTCTTTTTTTAATACTCGGCCTACCATTTGTATGCAAATTTAATTTTAAAAATCAGATTTACATAAACTTTGTTGTTTAGAGGCTTGTACGGCCACTTCCGTGGTGTGGAAAAGATTATCCCCTAGAAACATGCGTAGCTATAAGAGAGCACCCAAAGAGCACCGTACCCACCACCACCATAGAAGCTGCTAGCGACCCATCCACCCAAGTGACGAGCTCAAAACCACCCACCGCCATGATGAGCGCAATAGGGAAAGTGTAGAGGACCATCTCCCAAAGCTCGGTGACAAACAAGTGGGCGATAAGGGCGGGTAAGACCAGAAAGCCGATGATAAGGGGTGCCCCTGCAATACGAAAAACAATGACGGTGGTGAGGACCACAACACCTTGCAAAGCGTAATCCCACCATGCGGTGCGAATGCCCATGGTCAGGGCAAAATCTTTATCAAAGCTAGTAATCAGAAGGGAGCGATAGGAAAGGCCGATAAAGAGCATATTGAAGAGGAGCAAGCCACCTAAGAGGTAGAGGGCCATGGGCCCCATCACCTGTCCACCCCATACCCAGCGGTTGAAATGGGCACTTGCCAGTTCGCCGTAGAGGACACAATCAGGATCGAGGTCCACACTGTCGGCATAGTAAGAGAGGAGGACCATCCCCAGCGAGAGGAAGAAAGTGAAAGCCGTACCGAGAGCGCCACCTTTGTTAATACCCATATGGTGGTGGAGGAAACCCACAAAAAGGACCATGAGGACCCCTGAAAGGAATGCCCCTACCGAGATGATGCTTTCGGCGTTGCTGCCACTCACAAGGAAAGCGACGACAATACCTGGGAGGAGGGAGTGTGCCACCCCGTCGGCGACCATGCCCTGCTTTCGCCAGATTAAAAAGGCGCCCAGAGAACCGCAGTTGGCAGCGATAAGGAAGGCTATGGCGATGGTGGCAATATCGCTAGGCATAGGTTTGTGAATTAAAGGAAGCGAAAGCCTCTGCTTGGTGCCTATTTTTGTTATGGTAGGGGTTAGATAGGTGCCTCCAGCGTAAAAACAAGGTGGAGCAGATAGCTAGCATCCCTTCTTCTCCTTCGTTAAAAAGGTTGCGGGAAAGATGGCCATTGTGGTGAGGGTAAAAGTGGCACCTAGGTATGCTTTCGCTGCGATTGGAAGGCGTCCCATCAAAGGGTACAGCATTGCTACTTACTATAAGAGGTACCAGATGAACCGCTACTATGGGAAGCCAGAGGAAAATCTTGGTAAGGTATGTCATCGCCAAGGAAGAAAAGGTGCCAATGTTATCTTTTTTCTCTCTATGACCCAAATTAGGGGCTTCCCTTCCTACACGATTGCCACGAAGGTTCCTTTAGGTGCTTCCCCTTCCTGAAAATTGCTTTTTTGTCTTCTTCCTTCTCTTTAGCCTGTGGCTCTAACCCCTCTTTAATCGCCTCGTTAGAAGGGCCTCCCTAGCCGATATAAGACCGAAGAGGAGATATTTGTGGCGATGTTGCTACCTTTGGTTCCTAACTGCATTCTTTTAGTTTTCCTCAAAGGTATATCCAGACTTTTAACTTATGGTAGAAAAAAAGAAACGCTATTATCTTTTTGTAGCGGTTGTGTTGCTATTCGCTGCTGTGTTTGATACCCTCTCTGCTTCGCAAAGGAGCGCCCCCCATCCCGATGAAAAAGAAATCGAAATCGTTATTGCCAACGCAAGCAGTCGCGCGGGGTCTTTTGGTTACTCTGGCGCTCATCGTTGTTGCTCACGGGGAAAGCACTGTTAGGATTTTTCGAAGATGACGGAGGAGCAAGTGAAAGTAGGGGTTGCTTGTTGCGGTATGTGCGTTTTTTTATCATATTCCTCGCCTTATACTTCGTCATGGTGAAACTGCTTGCCACGCTTGACAGCCGCGGGAATATGGCTGCGTTTAATAGATATCTCTGTTGCTTTTTGCTATCGTGGGTGGTCTCCTATATCCTCTGCCTCTTAAAGGTTAGCACCCTTGCTCGTAGAATGACACTCGTGGGGGTCGTATGCTTTTTGGGTTTTAACATTATACTCCTCCCCACCCTTCTCCTTACCTTATCACGTGTTGATACAGGGGCGATTGCTCATCATTGGCATAATGCTGCTTCGAAAGGCCCTTTGTAATGTAGAGGAAAAGCTAACAATCCCTTCTAGCTGCCTTATAAAAACCCTACTCCCGCGAAAGGTATTCTCCCTTCTCGGTGTCAATCTTCACATGCTCGCCTGTCTTAATGAAGAGCGGCACCTGGATGACGGTTCCATTCTCCAAAGTCGCAGGCTTCGTCGCCCTGTTGGCTGTATTACCGCGGGCACCCTCATCTGTATGTTCGACGGCGAGGACCACATTAGCAGGTACCTGGTAGGTAATGAAGGCACCTGTATCTTGCAAAAAGGAGAGTCGCACCTTGGTATTTTCATCTCCCTCCTTTAGAAAGCGCACGTTGGGGACCTTCTTCTCAGGGACGGCGATGGTCTCAAAGCTTTCGGTGTCCATGAAATAGCAAGTATCCCCTTGCTTATAGAGGTATTGGCATGTTTGGCTCTCCAAGTCGACGGTTGTAATTTTTGCTCCTGCAGGGAAGGTCTTCTCAATAACACGCTGGTTGGTGAGGCTCTTCAGCTTGGTACGCACAAAAGCGCTACCTTTGCCAGGTTTCACATGCTGGAAATAGGTGACCTTGCAGACGTCGTGGTTATGTTGAATGTAGAGCCCGTTGCGCAAATCAGCAGTTGTAGCCATGAGCGCATTTAATCCTGCTTTAGGACCTTGTAAAGCCGCCCTTGGTAGTAGATGGAGCCATCTTTTTCATAGGCCCGATGTTGTGGATGCCAAACTTTTGTGACGGGACATTGCGCTAGCTGCGGTAGTTTAAGCTTGTGATGTGTTCTCCTCGCATCGCGCCTTCTCTGGGATATTTTTCGCTTGGGATGTGCCATGATGTTCTTCTCTTTTCCTTTCTTCTAAAAACAGGACCAAAGATAGCACCATGCACTTAATCGCAGCAACTTTCCCCTTCTTCTGTTCTTTTTTGGCCTTTGTCTTATGCCAATTGAGAGTGTCTTGCATGGTTTTCGCCAAAGTATGCTTCACTCTTGAGCGCCTTCTTCCTTGCGACTAAAGCGTTGCAGCAGCCTATGGTAGAAGTTCTCGCTAGCACTAGGAAGGGGTATCTTTGGTGCTTTTTTTCCTGTCGAGGCCATTGGCGTTTTTTCAATCCGAATACACCGAAGGACCTATATTGGAATCTCTTTTAAAATGTATATCTAGGGGGATTTGCAGGGCTTTGGCCTCACTGCTGCAGCGATCTTTCGGTAGTGTGATTAGATCTGGTTTCTTATGACTTACTCTCAGGATAAAATAAGCGGCTTACCCTGTTGAGGTCAATGGCTTGCTTATCGGTGAAAGAGACAAAATAGTGCAGCTGCCAAGCTTGTGTTTTTTTTGCTGCGGAAGACATACTTTGCGTTTTTTTGATTTTCACTGACTTCTTTCTCGCCCCTTCGATGGATTCTTCTGCCAAGGCTTCACTCCATGGTGGGAAAACACGTATGGCTAGCTTACCTCTTTGGTTACCTGCTGACATTATTTTCTTTTCGAGCAGTATCTTTTTATCAAAGAAAAACTGCCCTTTATACACTTTGTCGCTTGCTTTTGACCTATCTGTCACGAAAATAAAAATGGAATCTATCTTATCATCAGCATCGAGAGGGATAATCTTTTTTGAGACATCATCTCTTTTCCAAAGGGTAACAAATGCGCCAGGGCGATTGGCTGTATTTTTCGCTGTCCGAAGTAGTATGTTTTTCCCATTTAACCCGATACGGGATGCTTCGTAGGCTCTTTGTTTAGACTCTTTTTCCCATATAGGCTCTTTGGTGAGTTCAAGACCTGCGGGGATATATACGTTTTTCATACAGAAATCCAATGCAGGAGAGGCGATGGGAGTCAGGGCTTTTTTCATACCATAAAATTTTAAAACGGTTTATAGATGAGTTTCATGCGTAAAAAACTAAAGTTTTTCCGTCGGCATAAACCCACCCGCCTGCATCTTCCACATGCGTTCGTACGCGCCTTTTTTTGTCAAGAGTGCGTTATGAGAACCTTCTTCGATGATCTTTCCCTCTTCAAAGACGAGGATACGATCCATCGCTGCCAAGGTAGAGAGGCGGTGGGCGATTACGATGGTTGTGCGTCCCTTCATCAAGGTATCGAAACTCTTTTGGAGCGCATGCTCAGTCACCGAGTCAAGGGCAGAAGTAGCTTCGTCCAAAATCAGTATCGGCGCATCTTTGAGGATGGCGCGCGCCACCGCGATACGCTGACGTTGTCCGCCCGAGAACTTGATGCCCCGCTCCCCCGCCAGCGTGTCGTATTTTTTTGGTAGAGCATCGATAAATTCATGACAAAAGGCTTTCTTAGAAGCTTCTATGACTTCTTCATCGGTAGCATCGAGGCGTCCATACCGTATATTCTTCATCAAGCTACGATGGAAAAGGCTGGTATCCTGTGGGATCATAGAGATATTTTCACGCAAAGAGTCTTGGGTGACTGCGCTGATATCTTGCCCGTCGATGGTGATCTTCCCTTTTTGAGGGTCGAAAAGACGCAGGATAAGGTTGGCGAAAGTGGTCTTACCTCCGCCTGAGAAGCCGACAAGCCCTACCTTTTCACCAGCGGTGATGCGTACACTTTTGTCTTTAAAGATGTTTTTCTCTTTTTCGTAGGCGAACGTAATATTTTCGACCATGATCTCGCCCTTTTTGACCTGTAACACCTGCGCATCGGGCTCATCTTGTAGACCATGTGCTTGCTGGAGGATAGTGAGGGCTTGCTGACCTCTTCCTACTTGTTCGAAGATAGGTTGGAGTTCGGCAAAAAACCACCATACATGCATAAAGACGCTCAACGTCAGTTGTATGACAAAGCTAAAGTCCCCAATGGTCAACCTCTCTTGCATGTACAATCTTATCAGTAAGAAAAGCATCAAACCAATGGTCAAGACCATGCTCATATCCCATACGAAGCGTAGTTTAAGAGTAATCCAGCCCATCTCCCGATGCCTTTCGTTGGTGAGGTGTACCTTCTCTTGGGTCTTTTCTACTTCATAGCCCCTTCTGGCGAAAAGGCGCATGTTGACGATATTGGAGAGCGTATCCGATATGTTGCCTAGATAGCGTGTGCGTTGCACGGAAAAAGCGGTGGAAGTTTGCCGTATCTTACCTGAAAAAAGGAAAAACGTCGCCACAAAGAAAAGGAACCACCCCAGCAAGATCAGCCCAAAAAGGGGATGTCTCAAGGAGAGCGTCGTCAAAGCAATGGCAATCATCGCTAGCATCCCCACGCCCTCTTCTGATTGTTTGACCAACTTATACACCCCAAAGGTGATATCCGTTATTTTGTTTTGCAAGCTCCCCGTCATGTTTTGCTGAAAATAAGCATTTGAATGCCCTGTAAGATAGGTGTACATATGCATGGCCACGTCTCCACGAAGCGCAGGGTAGAGTTTTATCTCTACGTAGTCCCATATCCTATAGCAAAAAGAGACCATCAGCCAAAGTCCCATACAGATGAGCAAAAGGGGCCATATATGACCGATGAGCTCAGGTTGATTTCCTGCAAACGAGGCTATTTCATCCATGATCATTTTAAGCAGATAAGGGCTTAAAGAAGTCTGAAACGCCCAGAGAAGACGTGTGAATAGGGTGAGCGCAAACCATTTTTTGTAGGGTTTGAGTTTTTGTAGGGTAAAAGAAAAGAGAGAGAACTGGTGCTTGACCATGTGTGGGAGAGAAGAAGAGTAAGTAGGGGGCAAGGCTAGCTCTTTTGCATTAAAAAGCAAAGTTTACACAGGGGCTAAGCAAGGCTGCTTTGACAATGCTCCTTGTAGATTCCCTTCCGTCATCATCCTTTTTATGCTATCCAAGACATCTTCCTGTGCTGAGGTTCAAGGTTTTACGGCATACTATGTGTATATTTGGGCATGCAAAAATATGCTTTTAGGCCGTATGACCCTCTCTATAAAGACTTTTTTAAAGAGGAAAAGAAACGAATAGTGCGATTGCTTGGAAGTGGGGTAGCAGTGGAACACGTAGGCTCGACAGCCATCCCTACCCTGGGAGGGAAAGGGGTTGTTGATATCGTCATAGGGGTATCACAAGGAACCATGGAAGCCAAGAAAAAAACGCTAGAGACCCAGTATGAATTTAGGGCTAGTGGAAGCACGTCAGACCGATTTTTTTTCATAAAAAACTATCCTTACGATAAAGGCACAAGGCTTGTACACCTTCATCTTGTGGAGAAAAAGAATCCTGAATGGAAAAGGCTTGTAGGGTTTCGAGACTATATGTTGCAACACCCTGAAGTGCTTAAAGCATATATCCGCATCAAAAAGGAAGCCTTAGCGTTTGCTCAAGGAGAAGGTGAAAAGTATAGGGCATACAAAGCGTCTTTTATCGAATCTATTCTAAAAGAACTGACATAAACCCACATTCCGCACCAGGCTGTTAAATTTTTTTATTTCTACCTGTTGGTGAGGTGTAGCTTTATTTGCTCTTTGTCTGCTGTTGTGGGTGGATTCTGTAGGGGGCTTTTTTGTGGGTTTTCACCACCATAGGGTTGTTTAGTTACTGGTGTTACGCAGAAGCCCCTGTAGTGTGGTAGAAACTCCTGAATTTTAACGTTAATTCGTTTAGGTTTTGTTTCTCCTACAAAAGCGGAACACCATATAATGAAGTCAATGGTATTTCCAAACAAATGCTCAT
>PJEL010004027.1_pt1 | contig 12284 bp, 13 predicted proteins | sample 1853271 | NCBI WGS metagenome assembly PJEL01 (sample SAMN08108733, study PRJNA415343) | Invertebrate metagenome, whole genome shotgun sequencing project. | host: Globobulimina | place: Sweden: Gullmar Fjord | collected 2015-08 | reverse complement strand
TTCCTCGCCTTCGCGAAGCGGCGCAGCGAATTGATTAATCTCGATGACCCGAGCAAGCACCGCCGCGTTCTCGCAAAATACTCGCCGGCTCTTCTGGATCAGCTCGTCAGTCTTGCGGCGGGAACGGTGATCCTGGCCTACGCCCTCTACACGCTATGGCCGAGCACCGTTGCCAGCTTCGGCGCGGGCTTCATGATCTCAAACTTATTCGTCGATTTTGGAGTGATGCGCTACCTGTTTCTCATCTACAGCCTCGATAGCGGCGGCGATCCTTCGGAGATCCTCTTGCGCGACCGCCCCATCCTCTACACGGCCCTCCTGTGGGTGCTGTTTACCGTCTGGAAGTCAGGTATCGCCACATGATCGAAACTTCGCTCAGGGTTCTCGCTCCCGCGAAAGTCAATCTGGGTCTCGAGGTGCTTCGGCGCCGCTCCGATGGCTTTCACGAGATCGAAACCCTCTTCCAGACCATCGATCTCTGCGATCATCTCGAATTTTATTTCACTGGCGAAAGAATTGGGTTAAGATTAACCCTTAAGTGCTCTGAGCATAATCCGGGATCTCCGAATATCATCGCCAGCGCGTACGAATTGCTGGCTAAAACCTTCCCCGATAAGGCGAAGGGGATGCGGGTGGACCTGGAGAAGAGGATCCCTATCGGTGGGGGGCTCGGTGGCGGCAGCAGTAATGCCGCCGCGACGCTTTTCGCTCTCAATCGTCTCTGGGGTTTGGGCTTGAGCACTGAGAAATTGGAGGAGTTCGGGTTGGAGCTCGGCAGCGACGTCCCCTTCTTTCTACGGGGGGGGACGGCCATTGGCCGGGGCCGGGGGGAGGAGCTGAGATCGTTCGTGCCCGTTGCTCAGGGTGCGCTCCTATTGGTTAATCCCGGTCTCAAAATCTCGACGGCATGGGCTTACGAGCAACTCAAGATTGGCTTGACAGGAAATCCGTATCGGATTAATGTCGAACAAGTTAAGGCTTATCTGTCGCGGTTTCCCGCGGAGAGCATGGTGATTAAAAATCGGCTTGAGGACGTTGTCTTTCCCGCCTATCCGGTTTTTGATCAGATTTTACTGGCCCTGCAGCAAGAGGGTGCGGTACACAGCGTTTTATCAGGGAGCGGCGCCACAATGGTGGGCACCTTTCCCGACCGGGAGAGCGCGGAGCTTGCGAGGGTGGGGATGCAGGAAGCCTGGCAATGCTGGGTTGTGCAGCCAAGCCCTTACGGCGTCAGAATCGGCTAACTCCGGAACGCGCCTTCGAGCATCGAAGCGCATTGCGAAGCAGGACCCTGCCAGGAGGAGCTAATGGAGATTACCGAGGTCCGCATCTCCTTGAGAAACGACGACAAACTAAAGGCTTTCGCCAGCATCACGTTTGACGATTGCTTTGTCGTCCGGGGACTGAAGATCATCGAGGGGGCCAACGGCACCTTCGTTGCCATGCCGAGCCGGAAGCGAAACGACGGCACCTATCAGGATGTCGCTCATCCCGTTAACAACAAGATGCGTCAGAGGATAGAAGCGCGAATCCTCAGCGAGTATGCCAAGGAGCAGGCGCGTCTTGAAGCGGGCGAGACCAGTTTAAGCGCAAACGAGGAGAACTGACCCTTTATACCTGAGTTCTAACGGATATTGAGCAGAATCCGAGTTTGCGGCTTCGAATGGGGCGTCGACAAGTGGTAAGTCACAGGTTTTTGGTACCTGCATGCGGAGGTTCGAATCCTCCCGCCCCAACCGTGACGCCGGGCGCTGCCCCTGCGGCGCGTCGGCGACAGAGAATCGAAATCACCCTAACTTCTTAAATATCAAAGCAAAAGGCTGAGAAAGATGTTCTCCACCAGGGAAGATTTCTGTCTGATCACCGGAGGCACGAACGCCCCGCTCGCCGAGAAGATTGGCCGATATCTCGGCCGCTCCCTCACCGAAACCACCATCGAAAGGTTCAGCGACGGGGAGATCTACGCGCATATCTGCGAGAATATCCGTGGCGTGGATGTCTATATCTTGCAGGCCACTCCCGCGCCCGCCGATAATTTGATGGAACTGCTCATCCTCATCGATGCGGCCAAGCGGGCCTCTGCCATGCGGGTCACCGCCGTGATCCCTTACCTCGGCTATGCCCGTCAGGACCGCAAGGACAAGCCCCGAGTGGCGATCACGGCCAAGCTCGTGGCCAACCTGATTGTCAGCGCCGGAGCGGATCGGGTGCTGACCATCGATCTCCACACGCCTCAGTTGCAGGGCTTTTTCGACATCCCCCTCGATCATCTATTCGCGGCGCCAGTCCTTCTCGATTACGTGAAAGGCCTTCGTTTGGAAGAGGTTACGGTGGTCGCTCCCGATGTCGGCAGCGTCAAGATGGCCAGAGCCTTCGCGAAGCGACTCGACGCGAATCTCGCCATCGTCGACAAGCGGCGGCCGGCGCCCAACGTCTCCGAAACGATGAGTTTGATCGGCGAGGTCGAAGGCTCGAACGTCATCATTATCGATGATATGATCGATACGGCCGGCACCCTGGTCAACGCCATGGAACTCTGCATGGAGAGGGGGGCGCGCTCGGTCAGGGCCGTCGCCACCCACGCTCTGCTCTCGGGGGAAGCCCTCAGCCGGCTCGAGAATTCACCCGCGGAGAGCGTCGCTTTCACCAACACGCTCGCCTGGGACGGGAAGCCACTCCCAGGAAATTTCGAGATTTTGAACGTTGCCCCCTTGCTAGGCGAGGCAATTCGACGCATACATAACGCCGAGTCCGTAAGCTCACTATTCGTATAAACACACCCCAAGCTCGGTCTTCGATTCCCGGCCATGCGCGCCGGGGCGGATGGCAGGAGGAAATTTCAAATGGAAACCGTCGATCTCAAAGCCACACTTCGCACCGGAACCGGCAAACAGGTGACCCGCAAACTCAGGGTTGCAGGCCAGATTCCCGGCACGCTTTACGGCGCTGGAGGGGACCCCGTTACCCTGCAGTGCGAGGAGAAGTCCCTCATCAAGATGTTCCGGGCCCATCCCGGCGGCAACTTCATCCTCAACTTGAGCATCGGCGATGACAAGCCTGTCCTCAGCATCATTCGCGAGCGGCAGCGCCATCCCGTCTTTGGCAGTCTCGTCCATCTGGACTTCCAGCGGGTAAGCACCAACAAGCCTATCCAGGTGCAGATCCCGGTCCATCTGACCGGCGAATCCCCCGGCGTCAAGGACTTCGGCGGCGTCCTCGAGCACACGATGCGCGAGGTGGAGATCAGCTGTCTACCGCTTGAGATCCCCGACGAGATCGTTGTCGATATCAACGAGCTGGGTCTTAACGAGTCCATCCACGTTAGCGATCTGGAGTTGCCCAACCTCAACTTCGTCACCGAGGGCGAGCGTACGATCGTCTCCGTCTCCGCTCCGCGCGTCAGCACCGGCGTTCTGGCTGAGGAGGAAGCGGCTGCCGAGGCTGCCGAGTTGGCCGAGGGTGCCGAGGGCGAGGCCGAGGGCGAAGAGGGCAAGGACGATGCGGATTCGGATACCAAGGGGTCTTAGCCGACTCCTTTCATCCCGCAAGCTCAGCTACGAGGATTGCGCGGGGCTGGTAATCGGCCTCGGCAATCCCGGGCGGAGCTATGCTGGGACGCGACACAACGCGGGCTTCATGGCCCTCGATCGGCTTGCCCGCGATGAGAAACTCTCCTTCCTGGCCGGGAGGGGAGATTTTCATGCGGCGAAATGGCGCTGCGGGGGATCGTCCATCCTGCTCGCCAAGCCGACGACCTATATGAATCTCTCCGGTAGGGCGGGCGCTCAGCTTGCCGAGTTAACAGGGTTAGCGCCGGAGTCCTGTCTCGTGGTCGTCGACGACATCGAATTGCCCCTCGGCAAGCTGCGCTTGCGTGGGAAAGGGAGCAGCGGCGGGCACAATGGGCTCGCTTCGCTGATCGAGCACTGGGGGACCGAGAGGTACCCCCGCCTGCGCCTGGGGATCGGACGACCGGCGGACGTGACGACGGAGCATGTGCTTGGGGTATTTGGGGAGGAAGATCTTGACACTGTGGATAGGATGCTCGACGCTGCCGCGCGAACGATCCAAGTCTTTTTTGAACGCGGCCTGGACCGGGCGATGGGCGAGTGCAACGCCAATCAACCCGGCTAGTGGATTGTTAATTTCAACAACAGAGACTCCAGACGGAACCCGGAGTAAAGCCAAGGGGGAAGCGCGCTCATGATGCTCGAAATCGTCCTGATTATAATCGCCGGGGTTCTGGCGCTACTGTTCGCACTCTACAAAGCGGCCTGGGTCAATCGACAGCATCCGGGCAACGAGAAGATGATCGAGATCGGCAAGGCCGTTCGCGAGGGGGCCATGGCCTTCCTTGCCCGGGAATACAAAGTGCTCGGCATCTTCGTCATCGCTGTAGCGATCCTGCTCTTCTTTGCGAATCAAGGGCGGGGGACCGGCATGGTCGCCGTCTCCTTCGTCGTTGGAGCTTTCTGCTCCGGACTCGCAGGTTTCTTCGGGATGCGCGTCGCGACCGCCGCGAATCATCGCACAACCCAGGCGGCGAGAGGCTCGCTGCAGGAAGCGCTGCAGGTCGCCTTCTCCGGCGGCTCGGTGATGGGCATGTGCGTCGTCGGGCTCGGCGTTCTTGGCCTCAGCCTTCTCTTCCTTCTCTACGGTGGGCTTGGGAAAGACGCAGACCTGGTGAGCGTTCTCGAGATTCTGTCGGGCTTTGCGATGGGGGCCAGCTCGATCGCCCTCTTCGCTCGCGTCGGCGGCGGTATCTATACGAAGGCCGCCGATGTCGGCGCCGATCTGGTCGGCAAGGTCGAGGCGGGGATCCCCGAGGACGACCCACGCAACCCGGCGACCATCGCGGACAACGTCGGTGATAACGTCGGCGATGTGGCCGGCATGGGTGCCGACCTCTTCGAGTCCTATGTCGGTTCGATCATCGGCGCGATGGTACTCGCCGCCGGTGCGAGCGAACTGACCGGGATGAACATCAACTACGTGCTTCTGCCGCTTCTGCTCGCCGGTTTGGGGATCATCGTCTCCATCATCGGCACCTTCTTCGTCAGGACGAAGGAGGGTGGCGATCCGCAGGCGGCGTTGAATATCGGCACCTTCGGAGCGGCGGGGCTCATGATCGTCGCCTCTTGGTTCCTCATCGGCAAGTATGCGACCGGAACGGGGACATGGTCGGCGACCAACATTTTCGGTGCGACGGTGGTCGGACTGGTTGCCGGAGTCCTGGTCGGTGTACTCACCGAATACTACACCTCCGAGAATCGCGGACCGGTGAAGAGCATAGCCAAGGCCAGCGAGACCGGCCCAGCAACGAATCTCATCGCCGGACTGGGAACGGGCATGGCATCGACAGCGCTGCCTGTGATCTGCATCGCTTTGGCGATCGTGTTCAGCTACAAGCTCGCGGGACTCTATGGTATCGCTATCGCCGCTCTCGGGATGCTCGCCACAACGGGTATCCAGCTCGCGGTCGATGCTTACGGTCCGATCGCGGATAACGCGGGTGGCTGCGCCGAGATGGCCGAGCTGCCCCCCGAGGTTCGCCAGCGCACCGACAAGCTCGATGCGGTGGGCAACACGACAGCGGCAATCGGCAAGGGCTTCGCCATCGGCAGCGCCGCGCTGACCGCTCTGGCTCTCTTCGCGGCCTTCAGCGCCACGGTCGGCTTCCAGGAAAAGGGGATCGTCATTTCGATCCTCGATCCCAACGTCGTCGCGGGTCTGCTGATCGGCGCCATGCTTCCCTTCTTGTTCAGCTCCTTCGCCATGAAGGCGGTCGGATCGGCGGCCTTCGATATGATCGAAGAGGTCCGCAGGCAGTTCCGTGAAATCCCGGGGCTGCTCGATGGAAAAGCCCGGCCCGACTACGCCCGTTGCGTCGATATTTCAACGACCGCGGCCATCAAGCAGATGATCGTGCCGGGGCTCTTGGCGGTCCTGACACCGGTCTTCTTCGGCCTGGTTCTCCGTAGCCCGATCATGCTGGCCGGCGTTCTCGCGGGCGTTACCGCGAGCGGCGTTCTCATGGCCCTGTTCATGTCCAATGCCGGCGGAGCCTGGGATAACGCCAAAAAATACGTCGAGGGGGGCGCCCACGGCGGCAAGGGCTCCGAGTCCCACATGGCGGCGGTTGTCGGCGATACGGTGGGGGATCCCTTCAAGGACACCGCCGGACCGAGCCTGAACATCCTGATCAAGCTCATGAGCGTTGTCAGTTTGGTGCTCGCTCCGCTGATGAGAGGCTTCCTCTAGGGTTTACAACGCCCTGGGGTTTTGTATATTCTACCGGCCGGGGGGTTAGCCCCCCGGCCTTTACATAGCTTTACAAAAACGTTAAGAACGAATGCCCAGGCCGGGCAACCGGCCAAACCCTGTTTCCAGTCCCGAGCGCAAAGCTGGTGAACTGGAGACCACTGTCCAAAGGGAGGCAGGCATTGAGATCCTACGAGTGTCTCTATATCGTGCATCCCGCTGCCGACTCGGTTGAGTTGGAGAAGAGTACGGGTAAGTACACCGAACTCATCACCGAAAAAGGCGGCGTGATCACCAAGGTCGATCCATGGGGCAAGCGGAAGCTGGCCTATGAGATCGATAAAGTCGGCGACGGCAACTTCATCCTTCTCCGTTTCCAGGCGGAGCCGGATACCATCGCCGAACTCGAATTCCGCATGCGCGTGGATGACCGCGTCCTTCGCTACATGACATCCTACGAAATTGCAGAGGGAGCAGGCCGGAGCGATGAGCTCATGGTCCTCACCGAGCGCAAGGAGCGGGAGCGCCGAGGCCGTGGCCGCGGAGGTCCCCGTGGCGGTGGCGGTGGCGGTCGTGGCGGCGGCGGTGGCGGTGGTTACCGCGATCGCGGACCGCGTCGCGACGAGGGGGACAGCGAACGCAGACCCCCTGCAGCCGCTCCGCAGAGCAGTAGCGCCGGTTCCGCTCCGAGCGCACCGGCACCCAAGCCCAGCGAAGGGGGGAGTGAGTAATGCCTAGAATGCGACGCAAGAAGAAGAAGTCTCGCAAGTTTGTAGGGCGCAAAAAGCCTTGTAAATTCTGCATCACAAAGATCCACGTCGTTGATTACAAGAACACCGATCTGCTCCTCCGCTTCGTGAACGATCGCGGCAAGATCGCACCCCGCCGCATTACGGGAACCTGTGCCCAGCACCAGCGCATTCTGGTCCGGGCCATCAAACGGGCGCGCTATATCGCGCTTCTGCCCTTCGTCCGCGAGCAATATCGCCAGTCCGGAGATGTCAAACGATGGAAATCCTATTAGTCCAGGACGTCGAGAGCCTCGGCCAGCGCGGGGATCTCGTGAACGTCGCAAAGGGTTACTACCGCAACTTCCTCGGCCCAAAGGGCATGGCGACGATTGCCTCAGAGGGCAATAAGCGCATTCTGGAAGAGCAGGAGAGGGTGCTGGCTCGTCGCGATGTCAAGACCATCGCCGTCTCCGAAGAGCTGGCCGCCCGGATCGAAGGTCTCTCCTTCAAAGTCGCCATGCAGGCTAATGAGGAAGGTCATCTGTACGGCTCCGTCACGGAGCAGACCATCGTCAAGCTGCTGGAGGGCAAGAAGGTCGAGATCGAGCCCCGTCACGTCAAGCTCGAGGATCACATCAAAGAGCTTGGCGATTACGAGATCGAGATCGGGCTGCACGGTACGATCCGTGCCGGCATCAAGCTCAAGGTCGTCCAAGAGTAAAAAGGGTTCACCGCCGAGGGGTTTCCCCTCGGCGGTGAATTTGTCGCGCGCTATTTGAGAGGGAGTGGCATGGCCGTCCACGTCGTGCTGCTGGCTGGCGGCAGGGGCACTCGCTTTTGGCCCATGAGCCGTCGTCGGCGGCCCAAGCAGTTTCTGCCTCTTGCCTCCGGTGAGAGTCTGCTGCGGGAGACCTGGCAGCGCGTGCGCGTTTTGGCGAAACCCGAGCGCACCTGGGTTATCACTGCCGCCGATCTCAGACGAACCTGTCTCCAGGAATTGCCGGAACTTCCCCCCGAGCAGTGTATCGGCGAGCCGGTCGGCAGGAACACCGCCCCGGCTATGGCCTTGGCAACGGCTCTGATCGCCGAGCGCGATCCGCGCGCCGTTCTGGGCATCTTCCCCAGCGACCATTACATCGGCGATCTCGCGGCATTCAGGCGGCTCGCGCGAGCGGCGCTGCGCACGGCCAGGGAGGAGCGAGCGCTCGTCACATTGGGGATCAAACCCGATCGAGCGGAGACCGGCTACGGATACATAAAATGCGAGCCGGGCGCCAGCGAGGGCACGGTTTCGTCTGTACTCGGATTCGTCGAAAAACCAACGCTCGCTCGAGCGCGCCGCTTCGTGAGCGGGGGGAACTACCTCTGGAATAGCGGCATGTTCTTTTTGAGTGTTCCCGCCCTGATCGAGGCTTGGCGAGAACACGCGCCGGAAATCTATGAGCCGCTCGCCGAGCTTGCGCCGGCGTTTGGCGGTCGCGGTTTTACGAAGCGCTTGAAGGCGGTCTATGAACGACTCCCTTCTCAGCCTTTCGATGTTGCGATCATGGAAAAGGCCGCCGATGTCCGTGTCTTACCCGCCGAGATGGGATGGAACGATCTCGGCCACTGGCTGGCGCTCGCGGAACTCATCCCCGAGAGGGGCGAGAACCGAGGCACCGGTCCGCTTGTCTGCTCCGAAGCGCGGGGCAATATTGTAATGGATCCCGAAGGGCTGACCGCTCTGATCGGAGTCGATGACCTGGTCATCGTCAGGTCGGGCGATATCCTGCTCGTCTGTCACCGCGACAAGGTTCAGGACTTGCGCGAGATGGTGGAACGACTGGAGTCCGAGGGATTGTCACGCTATGTCTGAGAAGGAAACGAGGAGGATCATGCGCACGTTGATTTTGGCATTGATCGCGCTATCCCTGATGCTCGTCGGGGGATGCGGGGGACAGCAGACTGCCGATGAGAAGGGCGAAGGCGAGGGGCTGGCGCGCGTTGGAGGTCAGCTGATCACGCACGAGGATTTCGAGAAGGAACTGGCCTATCTGCCGCCTTTCCAACAGCGGGAGATGGAGTCGCCCCAGGGCAAGCAGAAGTTCCTGGACCGTCTTGTCGAGATGGAGCTGCTTTACCTTGCGGCAATTGATCTTGGCCTGTCCGAGGATGAGGCTCTCGCCGCCGAGATCGAACGCGCGCGAAGGCAGATTCTCATGCGCCACTACTACAAAGACGAGATCGAGAACAAAGCGATCCCTTCGGAAGAGCAGATCAACGAGTTCTACGCCGATAACACGGCGGAGTTCAGCGTGCAGGAGCGGATTCGTGGTCGCCTTATTCTGGCGGAGGATGCAGCGGCAGCCCGCAAGCTGAAGGGGCGCCTGAATGCCGGTGAGGAGTTCGCGGCGATTGCGGCCTCCGAGAGCATCGATCAACCGACCGCCGCCGAGGATGGGGACATGGGTTGGTTCACGGCGGACGGCTATGTCCGTTCGATCGGGGTGCGCCCGGAATTCACCGAAGCGGTCTTCAAGCTGAATGCTGGCTCGACGAGTTCTCCCATCGAGATCCAAGGCAAGGGTTGGGCAATCGTCAAGGTCGAAGAGAGAGAGCCCGCCGGGACCAAAGAGATCGGCGAAGTGCGCGATGACATCGTCCGCCGACTCACGCCCACTGTGCGCGAGACGTTCTACAAGGAAAGCATGGAAGCCCTCAAGGTGAAGTTCTCGGTGGAAATGCTCGGCGAGCCCTTCCTCTCCGCCGTGACGCCCGAGGAACTCTTCGAGATGGCTCAGGACGCCAAGGATCCTCTCGAGCGGATCGGCTACTACCAGCAGATTGTCGATCGATTTGCCGATTTCGAGCAGGCGGATCGCGCCATGTTCATGGTAGGGTTCGTTCATTCGGAAGAGCGAGGGGACAAGGCGTCCGCGCGGACGGCCTTCGAGGCGTTCCTCGCCAAATTTCCCGATAGCGACCTCGCGAAAGATGCTCGCTACATGATCGATGCCATGGACGGCAAGGAGCCGCCCTTCCAGATCGACTAGCATAGGCCCGGCGGGCCAGGAGGATCGCTTTGGCGGAGGAGTCGAAACTGCTGCCGGTCCAGGTCAAGGGCTTCGTCCTCGACAAGGTATCGCAGAGTCCGATCGTGCTTCTCCAGCCGGAGGATATCGAGGAGGTTATGCTCATCTGGATTGGGCCGAGCGAGGCTCACTCCATCGCGCTTCTGCTGAGCGGCGCAAAGTATGAGCGACCTCTGACGCATGATCTTCTCAAGCTTGCGCTCGACGGTTTGAACGCGAAGCACAGGCGCACGGAGATCACGCACCTCGAGAACAACACCTTCTTCGCTCGGATTCTTTTGCAGAGGGGCAGCGACTTCATCTCGATCGATTGCCGGCCGAGCGACGGCATCGCCATGGCGCTGCGCAGCGAGGCGGATATCTTCGTCGATAGGGAACTGTTCGAATCTCAGAAGCAGTTGATCCAGACGAACCAGGGCAACGAATCCTCGGAACCGGAAGAGGAGGACTGATGTCATGCTACGCGATTGGTGAGCAGCGACCCAAGATCGCGAAGAGTTGCTGGATCGGACCGGGCGCCCAAGTGCTTGGTGACGTGGAACTCGGCGAGCTCGTCAGCGTCTGGCCGAACGCCGTCATTCGGGGGGACTACGCCTCAATTCGTATCGGAACCGAGACGAATGTGCAGGACTGCTGCGTTCTGCATGTCGATGTGGGTTTCCCTTTGGAGATCGGCGAGCGCGTTACCATCGGTCACAGCGCCATCCTCCACGGCTGTACGATCGAGTCCGAAGTGCTCATCGGTCTGGGATCGAAAGTTCTCAACGGAGCCCGCGTCGGCAAGGGCTCTGTGATCGCGGCGGGGGCTCTCGTCCGAGCGGGGGAACAGATCCCACCCTACAGCCTCGTCGCCGGCCTGCCCGGCGTCGTCAAGCGAACTCTCCCCGAGGAGGCAGCGCGGCAGGAACAACTGGATTCCGTCGCGCGTTACATCGCCATGTCGGATCGCTATCGCAAAGAACTCTCGATCTTGGGCAATGATGACTGACCTCCGCTCAGCCATTCGCCTTCTAATTCTCTGTCTGTTTTGCGCGCTGACGCTTGGCGCCTGCAGCTCGAGCCGCCCGCAGAGGGAGGTGGGGGGCGAGGCGACGGCCGCCGCGGCGCGCGAGCGGTCGCTTGCGGCAATCCTGGATGCCTACCGGCAGGGTCGCATCGAAGAGGCTCGCGCCTTCTCGGTTCGACTTCTCGATGAGAGTCCGGATTTCCACGCGGCCGCCCAGCTCAGGCTGCGCCTTGCCGAAAGCTACTTGGAAGAGGCCCGCTGGGATCTCGCCCTTCATCATCTCGGCACGCTTCTCGAGGACTATCCCCGCAGCGACGAGCGCTGGCCTGGGATTCTGCTGAAAGCGCAGGCGCTTGCGCAGACGGGGCGGCGCATCGAAGCGGCGGGTGGGCTCGATCGAGCGCTAGAAAACTGGCCGGCCAACACATGGCGAGATCGATCGTTGCAGTTTCTTTCGGGGCTGATCGATCGAGGTATGACGGCGACCGAACTGGAGGAGTGGCTCAGGCGAAGGCCCCGTTCCCCCCTTCGATCGAGGGCGGGTCTTGCCCTCGCCGAGCACTACTTGAGGGAACACCGCGAACGCGATGCGCGACCCTGGCTCGAGTCGGTTGCGGCCGACCCCGGCGAGGGGCAATTGCAGGAGCGGGCCAGGCAGTTGCTCGCGCGACTCGGTCTCGAAGCGCCCGAGTACAGCGATCCCGACGCTGTTCTACCCCAGGAGGGCCTCATCGGCGTTCTAGCCCCGCTCACCGGACGCTACAGCGTCTATGGCGAGGCTTTCCTCGACGGCGCGCGGCTGGCGCTCGCGAATTACAATACCGAAATGCTCACCCGCTTCGAGCTCGTCACGGCCGACACCGAGGGTGAACCGGTGAGCGCCGCCCTCGCGGCGCGATCTCTGATCAAGGACAAGGGAGCCGCCGCTCTGCTCGGCGCCGTTCTCACGAACAGCACGATCGCGGCGGCTGTCGAGTCGAATGCCAGCGATGTCCCCCTGCTTTCGCCCGCGGCAACCGCCGAACACATCCACACGCTCGGCCGCTGGATCTTTCAGAACAACATCACGAGCGAGGCGCAGGTGCTCTCGCTAGCGCGGCTCGCCATCTTCGAGCTGCTCAATTCTCGCTTCGCCGTCCTCTATCCCAAGCAGGGCAACGGCCGCGATCTTGCCCAGGTGTTCACGGATACGGTCCATGAGCTCGGGGGGGAGGT
>PJEL010004026.1_pt1 | contig 12288 bp, 9 predicted proteins | sample 1853271 | NCBI WGS metagenome assembly PJEL01 (sample SAMN08108733, study PRJNA415343) | Invertebrate metagenome, whole genome shotgun sequencing project. | host: Globobulimina | place: Sweden: Gullmar Fjord | collected 2015-08 | reverse complement strand
GTCAGAGATCGAATAAAAAAATCTAATAAAAAAGACCTTCTAGATTGGGATCAAATCAACATTAATTTTAGGTAAAATGAGCTATAAAATAAAAATAGAACCAGAAACAGTAAAAGATAATACAAAAGATCGTTAATTGGTACGATGACCAAAAAATCAACTTAGGAAAGAAATTCTATAATTCTTTAGAAAAAGCAATTCAAAGAATATTTCAACTTTTTAAAATAATTTTAAAAAAAACAAAAAACGGAATAGAAATAATAATACTATCAAATCTATCTAAAAAACCACCATGTCCAGGTAGGAAATTACCAGAATCTTTTATTGCAAAACTTCTTTTTAAAAGAGAAGCAATTAAATCACCTAAGATACCTGTAATACATATCAATGGTGCATATATGTACCAAATATCCATTCTAAAAATGGAAAATAGAGATAATAAATATCCAAATATTAATGAAAACAAAAATCCTCCCAAAGCTCCTTCCCAAGTTTTTTTAGGGGAAATCATTTTATATAATTTATTTTTCCCAAATAATTTTCCTATAAAATATGCACCACTATCATTTGCCCAAGTAATTAAAAAAATAGATAATACTATTCCAAACTCATATTTAGAATCAAAGAACGAAATTGTATGTAATAATGAAAATGGAATGGAGATATAAATTAGACTAAGTATAAAATATGAAATATTTTTAAAAGAATTAGAAATAGAACTTTTAAAAATCCCAAATATTAAAATTAAATAAGGAATTAATAAAAAACTCAATAAAAAATAATAATTTGGAAAAATATCAGAAAAAAATAAAAAACTTATAACATATAAATAAACAGAAGAAAATAAACCTAAAATAAATAAAAACTTAGATTTTATTAAAGATGTAATTTTATAAAATTCTAAAAGTATCAAAATTTTTAAACCAAGAAATAAAAAAAAATAGCTCCACTTATTAACCATTAACATTGTTAAGAAAAAACATCCTCCAATTAATGCAACAATAAGCCTTTTAAATAAATTGCTTTTAATATTTATTTCCATTTTGTAATTTAGATTAATTTGTTATTTATCAGCGATCTATTTCTATAGCTTTATATTTAAATTTAAAATTAGATTAAAAAAATTTAATTTACTAGTTAATAAGTATTATAAAGAAATATTTAACTTTTAAATAATCTATACTGAATTCTATCTCAAGATTATTGGTAATTGATTGATCATAATCTTCATATATGAGTAGTATATATTACTAATTTAAAGTAATAATATGTATGACATAACTATTTTAGGAGCAAAAGAAAGTGGAGTAGGAGCAGCGTTATTAGCTAAAAGAAAAGGAAAAAAAATCTTTATTTCAGATAAAAATATTATAAAAGAAAATTATAAAAAAATATTAATTGATAATAATATAGAATTTGAAGAAAGAACTCATTCTATAAATAAGATATTTGATAGTAAAGAAATAATAAAAAGTCCAGGGATTCCAAATAATATACCTTTAATAAGAAAAATAAAAGAAAAAGGAATTAAGATAATAAGCGATTTAGATTTTGCATATAGATATATAAAAGCTCCTATAATTGGAATCACAGGATCAAATGGTAAAACAACAGTAGCAGCATTATTAGCTCATATTTTAAAACATGCAGGAAAAAGAGTTTCTTTATGTGGAAATATTGGAAATAGTATTTGTAAAGAAATATTAAAAAATGATTATGAAATATATGTTATAGAATTGAGTAGTTTTCAATTAGAAGATATTAAGGAATTCAAATCTGATATTGCAATAATAACTAATATATCAGAAGATCATTTAGATAGATATGATTATGATATAGATAAATATGCTGATGCTAAATTTAGAATTCTAAACAATATGAATCCTACTGATCATATCATTTTTCCTAAAGATGATATAATAATTAATAAAAAAATATTAAAATATAATATAATAAAGCATCCTATTTATGGAAATATAAATAATATATCATTTAATTTAATTGATGGATTACCGCTTTCAAATGTTTGTATAAGCAACTTAAAACTTAAAGGGAAACATAATATATTAAATATAAAGCTAGCTAGCAAAGCAGCCAAATTATTAAATATAGAGATAGATAAAATAAAAGAATCTATTAAAACTTTTAAAGAAGTAGAACATAGATTAGAATTTGTAAAAGAAATTAATGGAATAAAATTTTATAATGATTCAAAAGCTACTAATATAGCTTCAGTTACTGCTGCTTTAAACTCATTTTCAAAACCTATTATATGGCTAGCAGGAGGATTAGATAAAGGTAATGACTATTCATTGATAAAAGATTTAGTTAATAAAAAAGTTAAAGCTTTGATTTGTATTGGAGAAGATAATGTAATTTTAAAAGATACTTTTAAAAATAAATTTAAATTTGAAACTATATCTATGAAAGATGCAGTTTTATATGCTTATGAATTGGCAGATAAAGGAGATATTGTTTTATTAAGTCCAGGTTGTTCTAGTTTTGATTTATTTGAAAATTTTGAGCAAAGAGGAAAAGCTTTTGAAAAACAAGTGATTTCGTTAAATGAAAATATTTGTTAATTTAACAGATAATTAAGAGTTAAATTAATTTAAAAAACTTGCTATGTTAAAAAAAATGATTTTATTACAAATATTTATATTCAATATTTCATGTTTCCCAAATAAATCAGATAACGATAATTCTAATTCAAATTTAGAAAATCAAGATCCTAAAAATGAACCTTCCCCAAGTCCAAGTCCTTCCCCAAGTCCAAGTCCTTCCCCAAGTCCAAGTCCTTCCCCAAGTCCAAGTCCTTCTCCAAGTCCAAGTCCAAGTCCTTCACCAACACCGATAGAAGAAAATAAAAATTTAGAGATACCTAATATTCATGACCCAAAAAAGGATGAAAATTTTAGTAATGAGGTTAGTAAATCTATTGATGATTTATATGATTTAAATGCTGGAAAAACTGATAATGCATTTATTAATTCTATAGGAAAAAATAAAAAAGAGTTACTGAAATCAGTAATTTGTAATAGAGAAAAAGCTGATGTTAAAAAAGAATTAGCAAAATTAAAATTTGAACGATCTTATATAAATAGATCAATAATAGATAAATCATTAGAAACAAAAATTAATTATCAAACCGCTATTGATTATTTAGATAAAAATATAACAGTAGAAGAACAAAATATAGGATTTGAATATAAAGATTCTTCATATGAATCAGATAAAGGGATATTATATGTAAATCCGAATTTTGCAAATAAAGTAATAGGAGGAGGTAAAAGTGATAAGGCTTCTGTTCATGAAGAATTACAAGCTTTAGAATTTGGGTACATTTTTATAAAAAATAAATTAAGTACTTTTACCAAACCATTGGAAGATAATGAAATAGCTTTTTTTAGTAATATTACCAAATTTGCTAATTTAGATAGTATTGAAGCATATAAATTTAAAACTAAAAGAATAGAAAATATTAGAAAAAATAATTTATTGGAACCAATAGATGATATTTCAAAAAAATATGAAATCTTATGTATAGATGCTCCAAACTTTAAATCAATAAAAGGTGGAGATAATTATATTGACGATGCATTTAAATTTTCTTATAAAAAGTTATATGTTGCATTTTTGCGTATGAAAAAGAAATATTCTGACAAACAAATAATAAAGTTTATTTGGGGCAATTGGGGTACTAAAGCTTTTAAAAATAATGCTGTGTTGATGTATGGTATATTTTTAATTGCTTGCTTAGTTGCTGATCAATATAAAAGTAATACAACTATAGAACCAATGCTATATCCATTTAATGAAGAAGGAAGAAAATATTATGATACAGCAGAAAAATTGATAAGGGAATCTTTAAAAAATCTTAAAGACAATAAAAAAGAGATTACAGGAGAAAACCTATTCAATGAATTCAAATCTAGTGCAGTTAAAAGCAAAATATTTTTAAAGTTTGGAAAAAATTTAGCATAAACTTTATTTAAAAATAATATAAAATATAGTTAAATTTATTATATACTAATCGCCTTTGAAAATGATCTAATAATTGGTTTTAACTCTTTGAGTATGAGTTACTTTCAAATACATTTTAATTTACGTCTAGTATAAACATTGAATTATCAAGTTATTTTTTTATATTTGAGTTTGTAAAAATACTGATATTAATATTTTCAGTTAAAAACTATACTAATAGTATATGAAGTTGCATAAAAAGGTCATTTATAATTAATAATTTAAGATCGATTTTTCTTACATCTTCAAAGAATAGTATATAGGGGCTCTTAGCTCAGCTGGTTCAGAGCATCTGCCTTACAAGCAGGAGGTCGCAGGTTCGAATCCTGCAGGGCCCACAATTTTAATTTAAGATTTAGAAAAATGGCGGTTACAAGATTAAAAAGAAAAGCTTTGCGTAATAAACTAAAAGCAAAAAAAAGGAATTTTATGCTTAAGCATTTATGTGCTAAGCCAGTTATTAAGAATATTGAAAATCTTGAGAAAGAAAAAAAATAATATCTTATTGTTTTCTTCTAAAAAAGAGGATACTGATGTAGTCAATTTTTCATCATTATCGATGAATGGAGTTGATTTATTAAGTCCATCCATGATGGTTTCATTTCAAAATGTAATAATAATTTGATCATAATTCAAGATCTTTTCTTTACTTAAATGAGATATTATGGGTGTTTTAGAATTTTTTTTAGTGCTTTATGGGATTTTTGACAAGCAAGAAATATTATTATTAATAATAGATTATTGATAAGTTTAATAGTATTCATTTTTGTTATATTAAAATTGATTCTAATCCTACTTCAACAAGACCTTCAGAATTAATATTTTCTAAATTAACTTTGATTATTTTATTAATTAAATTATCATCAAAATCTGATGAAATTCTAATATAATTATCAGTAAAACCATGCATTTGTCCATTAATATTTTCATTTTCAAAAAGCACTTCTTTTGTTTTTTCTAAATTCTGTTCATAAAATAACCTTTTTTTCTTTTCTGATAATATCCTCAACATTCTTGCTCTTTCAATTCTTTCCTTTAAAGGAACAATATTTCCCATCATAATTGCTCTAGTATTAGGACGTTCTGAATAAGGAAAAACATGCAAATAAGAACAATCAATTTTATTTAGAAAATCATAAGTATCTAAAAAATGATCTTTAGTTTCTCCTGGAAAGCCAACAATAACATCAACTCCAATGCATGCATCTGGCATTAATTTTTTTATTTTCGTAATTCTAGAAGCATATAGCTCTCTATTATATCTTCTTCTCATTCCTTTTAAAATCTCATTATTCCCAGATTGAAGAGGTATATGAAAATGAGGAACGAATTTCTTTGAATTAGCAACAATTTCTATGATTTCATCTTGAAGTAAATTAGGCTCTATTGAAGAAATTCTGAACCTGATTATTTCTTCTAAATTGTCAAGATGTTTAATTAATTCTAAAAAAGTAGTTTCTCTTTTTCCTTCGATTAATCCATAGTCACCAATATTAACTCCAGTAAGAACTATCTCTTTTATCCCTTTATTACTAATTTCTTTTACTCTTTTTAATATATTTCCAATAAGATCACTTCGACTTTTTCCTCTTGCAAAAGGTATTGTACAAAAGGAACAATAGTAATTACAACCATCTTGTATTTTCAAGAAAGTTCTTGTTCTATCATTTTCAGAATGAGCAGCTTCAAATTTAGTAGATTTTGTAATTTCACTAATATGAATAAAGGTTTGATCTCCTTTTTCAAAGTCTTTTATAAGATCAAATAATTTAAATTTTTCATTTGATCCTAAAACTACATCTACTCCTGGAATATTAGCTATTTCTTTTGATTTTAATTGAGCAAAACAACCTGTTATTATTATAAAAGCATGGGGAGATATTTTTAATCCATTTTTGACTATTTTAGCGCATTTTTTATCTGCATTATCTGTGACAGAACACGTATTAATTACAAAAATATCAGGAGTATCTTCAAAATTTACTTTTTTAAAATTTTTTTCTTTAAATATTCTAACCATTGAAGAGGTTTCAGCAAAATTTAATTTACAACCTAAAGTATAGAATGCAACTTTTTTCATTTTAATTTATATTATAATTAGGATAATACAGCGATGTATTTAAGAGTAAACTACTAATTTAATAAGTATTTACTTTTTTGCAAAAATAGATTATTTGCAAAAATATTGAATCCAATAAAAATAATGATAATTGGAAATCTAATATATAAATTGTTATAAAAAATAAAATTAACTTTTTAATGTTTTTTTATATCTGTTTATCATTTTATCATAAATACTTGTCAAATATTTATAATCTTCAAAAATATAATTTTTTGTATGATGATATATATGTAATAAAGTTTTAAAGAAAGCATGAAATATAATGATTTGTAATTTGTTTAATTTTTTTTTGGGCATATAAATCCTTTCTCTTTTAATTATTTCCTTTTTTATTTTATGCTTTGGCATTATTTTTTCAGGGATATGAATATGTATATTTATGAAGTTTGGTGCTTTTTTATACCAAAACCAGAACATATTTAGATTTTTTATATTTTCTTTAAAACATTTTTCAGGATTTTCCTTATCAATTTCAATTACTTTACTATTTATTATTTTAATACGATTTTCTTTTCTACTAAATTCTTTTGGGATTTTAATATATTTTAAATTTATATTTTTCATTATTATACCTTTTTTTGAAATATTAACAATAAATTTTAATAATTGATAAAGAGATTTTCTTATAAGAAAATCATTATTTTTCCATAAATCAAATTTTAGGTTCATGGAAGTTCCTTTTATATATTCATTAATTGTTACAAAATTCTCTTTATCATCTTCTAAATAATATTTTTGTAATAAAGGAATATTATAACATCTAATCTTTTTTAATATTTTTTGTACTTTCAACTGATTATTAATTTGATTATTATCAGGTATACCATTTGAATTTATTTTTAAAATAAATTTGTCTTTTTGGCTTTTGATTAAATAAGAAGATACTCCTTGAAACTTATTTAGTCTTTTTAAAACTTTATATTTTGTATTACCTATTTTCAAAAAAAATGTTTTAAAGCTCTGATACTTATTTAATGTAGAATTTAATGTTTTATAATTAGATTTTATTTTTTTGCCATTTTTATAAATAACAATACCTTGTGTCTTTATTAATGGAGAAATGTATTTATTCTTAATTTTCTTATTCTTAATTTTCTTATTTTTAATTTTTAATTTAATAGGTGGTTTTGGTTTAGGTTTAGGTTTAGAATAGGATTTAAATTTAATATTTTTAGTTTTATTTTTACCCATTTCTATTTCTTTAATAGGTAATTTTTCTTTTCTTTTTAAATTAGTATTTATTACTTTTTTCTTATTCTTCTCTTCATTTGATAATTGATTATTATCAACATAATTTCTACATGCAACTAAGTATATTATAATTGAGTAGAAAAATAAAATACTCTTAAATTTTCTATAGCCTGTATATTTCATTACATTATCATTTAAACTAGTTTATATATAATAATATAATAAATATTTATATTAAAAATGCAATTTTTATTCTTTTTTAAATATTATTAATGGAATATTAAAATTTTGATGTGGGATTTTTAATATAAAGCTCTAGTAGATTGAAATAAATATCCTCATTCTATTTCAAGATTTACTAATAATAGATCATAGCTTATTGAATTTCAATCATGTTTTTATGCAATTTTCATATGCGAATAGTATAATGAAATAATTTAATTTTGAAAATATACTGCTTCCAATTGAAGAATATCTGATAATCGGATTACTCTTTGAAATTAAATGGTTTCAGATACAATTCATCTACGATTAGTATAAGAATTAAGAGTATTCGTGAATTTAGATAAGCTCCTCCTCTTGGACTCGAACCAAGGACCCTCTGATTAACAGTCAGATGCTCTAACCAACTGAGCTAAGGAGGAATATAATATACTTTTTATTTATTGATCTTAATTTATTAGAACGATTCAATTATTCATACTAAAAAGTATTTACAATTTTAGCTATTTATTGTCTCTTTTACAAGATAGGTAATAAATTTTTTTCTCTTAATTTACAGTTTATGGAAAGATGATAATAAACTATATAATAATATTAGAATTTAGATATTAAATCTAATTATGTAATCTCTATTTTTTTTTTTAAATTAGCTTTTGCAAATCTGTACGACCAGCTCCTATTGAATCCCCCAGATCTGGAAAGAAGCAAGGGTAAATAGTTGTAGCGGTGCGATGCAGATTTGCTTTATTATACTAGACGTAATCAAGTTGTATCTGAAACCGGTTTATTTATAAGAGAAAAGACCGATTATCAGATCATTTCCAAAGGCGATCAGTATATATTCATAATCATTTACCAAATTCAAATATAAACTAATATCTACTTTAGTTATTGATAATAATGATATATTTAAAAAATCTTTCAATTCATATACTAATCGTAGATGAAATATATCTGAAACCATTTGATTTCAAAGAGTAATGACCGATTATCAGATATTCTTCAATTGGAAGCAGTATATATGCACTATTTAATAGATATTCAATAGGAGTGATGACCGAGTGGCTTAAGGTGCGCGCTTGGAAAGCGTGTGTACTTTTAATAAGGTACCGGGGGTTCGAATCCCTCTCACTCCGCTTTTAGTTTTTAGGAATAATTGTTTTAGGTATTTTCATGTTTATATAATCTTTGAAATCTAATTCTCTCAAGTCTTTTCTATATTCTTCTAAAATCTTTTTAGCCTTTGGTTGAAGTTTTCTTCCCTTACCTTTAAGTAATGGTTTATATATTTTTATAAAATAAGTTAATTTATATGGTATCTTTTGTTTTTTTGCTTGGTAATATAAGATATCTATAATTCTTTCTACTGATTTTAAATCTTGAGGTAATCTAAGATTTTTAAAGAGATTTCCATGTTCTCTTAATTCTCCTTTATACATAATTTTTGTTTCTTTTGAGTATTTAGTATGTAAGGATTTTATTTTATTTAAATGATGCTTTTTTTTATTTTTTAAACTTCTTAAACGTTCTTTTAAAGATAATTTTGATTTATTTATTTTTAATTTATTTCTATTCAAATTATTTTGAGAATTATTATTTTTCTTTTTCCTAGTTTTCTTTTTCTTTTTCTTTTTCTTAATAAATCTATTATTTTTCTCTTTATTATTATCATTAAGATTTATTTGGTCAATATTAACTTGATCATTATTTGTTTGTTCAACTTCATTTATGGAATCCAATAAATCAGTATTTTGTTTTACATTATTTATCTGATTACCATTTTCGCTTTTTTTTATAAACTTAGATTTTTTTTTTACATTTTGAATATTTCCTCTTTTTTTTATAGGTAATTTTTTAGATTTATTAGGTTTTTTAATTTTTGTAGAAACTAGATTTTGGCGTTGATTATTTACAGAAATGTCAGATTTAGTTTGCTCTAATTTTGAATTTTCATTTTTATTTCTTCTTAATTTTTTATCATCAATTTTATTTGACTCTTTAATTTTAGTATTATCTATATTTTTTTTATCGTTATTAGTTTTATTTTTAAATTTATTTCCTGAAGAATTTTCTTCTTTTTTAATTATTTTCTTTTTTAACTGAATCTGGAATTTACTAGGCCTCTGATGTTTTGTTTTACAATTTATATAAAGACTAGAACATATTAAAATACTAAAAGTGTATTTATTTAAATAGTAAAATATCTTTTTATCCATATTCCAATTTGAGAGCATTGCAAAATGAGTGTCGAGCATCAGCTCAGCACTCTAAAATATTCGCAAAGCTAGATTTTTGTTACGCAAAATTAGTTTTGCAATACTTTCAATTTAACTTTTATTTTTAAAAATTAGAATATTTATGAAATTATTTAGAAAATTTTTGTTTTATATAATTATACGAGATGAAAGAAAAGTCGATCTTAAATAAATATCAATGAATTTTTTTTATAACCTTTTAGTATAAATTTAAATATTAAATCTGAAATGCATTATATCTCCATCTTGAACAATATAATCTTTTCCTTCAATCGCAATTTTTCCAGCTTTTTTACATTCTTGCTCAGAACCATATTTTTTGAAATCATTTAATTTCATTACTTCTGCTTTAATAAAGCCTTTTTCAAAATCACTATGTATAACTCCTGCAGCTTGTGGAGCTTTAAATCCTTTTTTTATTGTCCATGCTCTAACTTCTTTAACTCCAGCAGTAAAGTAAGTAATCAAATCTAATAATTTATATGCTGACTTAATTAATCTATTCAAACCACTATTTTTTAAGTTATATTCTTCTAAAAATATTTCTCTATCTTCTGGATCTAATTCAATAATTTGTGCTTCAACTGAAGCGCATAAACTTATTAATTCTGCTTTTTCTTTATTTAATTCTTTTTTTAAATTTTCGACATATTCATTAGTTCCCTTTTTTAAAGAATTTTCATCAATATTTGCTACATATAAAACAGGCTTGGAAGTTAATAATTGCCATGATTTAATGATTGATTTAGTATTATCATCAGTTTCATAACTTCTTATATTATTATTATTTTCAAGATGCGATTCAATTTTTTTTAATAATTCTAATTCTTTTATTGCCTCTTTATTTCCTGATTTAGAATTTTTCTCAGCTTTTATAAGTCTTTTTTTGATTGTTTCTAAATCTTTTAGTTGCAATTCATGATCTATAATCTCTTTATCAAAAATAGGATCTACATTTCCTGCTACATGAATTATATTATCATCTTTAAAACATCTTATAACATGAATTATCGCATCCACTTCTCTTATATTTGCCAAAAATTGATTTCCTAACCCTTCTCCTTTACTTGCGCCTTTTACTAAGCCTGCTATATCTACAAATTCTATTGTTGTAGGAATTGTTTTTTCTGGGTTAACTAATCTCTCTAATTCATCAATCCTTTCATCTGGCACAGTTACAATCCCAATATTAGGTTCTATCGTTGCAAAAGGAAAATTTGCAGCCATTGCTTTTGAATTTGAAAGTGCATTAAAGAGTGTTGATTTACCTACATTTGGTAGGCCTACTATTCCGCATTTTAAAGCCATTAAATTATTTTTTTATATTACATTAAATCATCTAAAATCATTTATACTAAAGTATAGAAGTTGCATAAAAATTTGTTGCTAATCAATAACTTAAGATCTATTTTTCTTATATCTTCAAATAAAAGTATGTATACATTTAAAATATTAGCTTTATTAAGTTAATCCCAAATTGTAGTTCAACAACTGTTGTAGTAATAAGTCTTATGGATTTATAAAAATCAGGATCTTTTGGATTTACTTCTTCAGGTTTTAATTTTTCAAGCTTACTAGTAATTTCTTTTATTTTAAAAATATCTGTTGGTAAATTAACTAATAAATTTAGATACATTCCATAAGGTAATTCAAGTCCTGCTCCCAATATTATATCTCCTGAATTTGAAGAAGATCCACCTTTACCTTCTTTGGAAATATCATCTATATTTTTCTTTACATTAGGATTATTGCCAAATATTTCTGTTATATTTTTAGGGACAGTTACTTTATATTTTGATTTATTAATATTGAATTTATATCCTCCAATTACTTTTAATCCAAAAAAACCTGGTATTAAAGTTAAATGTAAATTTATTCTTATAGGTATTTCTAATTGTGTTTCTTCGAATTTAAATAAATTAGTTAATTCATAATATTTAGTACTATGATATTTAAATCCAATTTCTGGTTCAACAAAGAAAAACCTATAACCCACCATGCAACCTATTGTAAATGGAAAGTTTGTTTTTTGTTTTATTTTAAATTTATCTACTTGCTCTTGAGTTAACCATTTGTTTTCTTTTAATTTTGTATCTGAAATAAATGTTGCAATGTTTGTTTCAATACCTATTTCTGGAGCAACTTTTATATCTGTTACTAGAAAAAATGCTTTTGAATTAAAATTTGGAATTAATATTAATCCAGATAATAGAAATGCGTAGATTTTATTTTTTTTCATTTTGTATTAATTTATTTTTTTAAAGATTTTTAAATTTAGGTATTTTTGTTAAAAATACAAATCTGATAATATGTAAATGTTTTATTTTGGTATTAGCACACTGGTCGTAGCTTGCAGCCCATATAGTTGCCCATAATTATCAAAATAACAATCAAATGTATGCACTTGTATATATTATAATAAAAATACAATATAATTTATTTAAAAAATTATTATGTTTGAATAAATATTTTAAT
>PJEL010004025.1_pt1 | contig 12290 bp, 13 predicted proteins | sample 1853271 | NCBI WGS metagenome assembly PJEL01 (sample SAMN08108733, study PRJNA415343) | Invertebrate metagenome, whole genome shotgun sequencing project. | host: Globobulimina | place: Sweden: Gullmar Fjord | collected 2015-08 | reverse complement strand
GATAAATTGATATATTTTTGGTATCGGTCTCGGTGTTCATGTTGCTGACTTTGATCTGGATGTTTCTGGCAAAGGCACGGTGGATGGCCACGAGACCGGCCCCCGCAACGGCGGGACAAGTCTTACCGCTCCACTACCTAATCTTTATGCCGGCGGTATTTACGCCTTCAGAGACGATCTGCTCTTTAATTATGGTGGCGGCTGGATGAGTATGAGCTATGGCGATTATGACGGTGATTTGATTTTTGCCAGAGGTGCTTTGGAGTATTGGCCACATAAGAATATCGGCGTAGGCGCTGGCTATTCCTACCTCTCGGTAGATGTAGACTATGAAACCAATAAGAAGAAGGAAACTTACGATGTCGATATGCCGGGACCGGTCGTCTATCTGGTTGTCGGTTTCTGAAATTTCCCCATCCTATGTAAAACTCGGTCATTCACGCCCCTCTTCGTCAGGAAACGGGGCGTTTTATTTGTCGTCCCGCGTTCATTGTTTTTCATCCCCATATCCGACTGGCTGCTTGCTTCAACTGAATCTTGGCTTACACTATAAAGGTTCTTACGGTTCCGCTTTCAGTACATATGGAGCATCACATGAAGAAGCCCGCAACCGGCCCTGTTCGACTCCCGGATCGGAACAAGGTCAAGGCCCTTTATGAACAACAACTCGCTGCGTACAAGGCGGCCCTGCAACAGCTCGCCCAGGATATGCGTCTGGTTCTTGAACAACAGGGCCTCACTCCGGCAATCAGGTTTCGTGTAAAAAGCTTCGACGCCTACTATGACAAGCTGCGCAAGCAGAATGCTGCGAGTACCAACCGTCGCATTATGCCGATCAGTGATTTTTTCGGTCTGCGCATTGTTTGTCCCTTCCTTGAGGGTATCGAAACAGTCTCCAGCCTCATTGCCGCAAATTTCAATGTTATGGAAAAGGAGCACAAAGCCAACCAGCACTCCTTTCGCGAGTTCGGTTACGACTCGGTTCACCTTGCCATTCGCCTCGATACACAACAGGTTGGACGTTTACTCCCGGGGGTTCGAAAAACCTGCGAAATCCAGTTGCGCACCATATTGCAGGAGGCCTGGGCCGAAGTGGAACATGAGCTGGTCTACAAATCCGACATATCACTGCCCAATCAATCGATCCGGCGTAAATTGGCATCGCTCAATGCAACTCTGACACTCTCCGACCTGATTTTTCAGGAGATCCGCGACTACCAGAAAGAGATCCGTCAGCATGGGCGTAAACGTCGTGCCATGGCTGAGCAGAAAACCCGGGATCAGGACCTCATCGCTATTTCTCATCCCACAACCACAATCCCCGCCCCCCCAACAGGTCCGATTCCTTCAACCATGGCCAGTCACCTGGAAAAAACCATGTTGCGCGCCCTGGAATCTCACAGCAATCACGACCTGGAAAATGCCGTTGCCCTCTATGGCCAATTGCTTGGTATGCGACTCGACCGTAAAATGCGTGGGCTGGTCTACAACCATCGTGGCATGGCATATTTTGCCATGGGTAGTCATCTGCGGGCACTCAAGGATTTTTCCAGTGCGATCAGTTATGACCACGAAAGTGATCGGGGTTATGCCAATCGTGGCCTCTGCTATCGCGTTCTAAAAAGGTACGAACGGGCCCTGCAGGATTTCAATCAAGCACTACATATTAACCCAAGCCGATCCGACAGCTACTTTGGTCGGGCGCAGACCTGTTACGATATGCAGCAATACGATCAGGCGCTGGAGGATTGTGAAAAGGCCCTCGGTATCCATTCCGATCATCAACCGGCGAGGGAACTGATCAAGACTCTGCAACAGGAACGGTCTTAGCCTGCACACCGTAACCTCCCCACGGTGACCTGTTGAATCTCTGTTGAATCTCTTGTGACCCAAGCCAACCATCTGTATCATGCCGTGATGTCCAGCAAACAGAAAACAGACCTTCATCAACAGGCCGAAGCCACTGTCCGCCAGGCAGAAGGGCGCGCACGTCGCTTTTATGGCATTGATCTGCCTGAGGCCTTGATCGATTTTTCGTTACGCGGCCGTTGTGCCGGTCAAGCCAGAGTTGATCGCAACGGCCACACCAGCCTGCGCATAAACCAACAGCTGCTGGCGGAGAACCTTGAAGACTTTCTGAAAAACACCCTCCCCCACGAAGTCGCCCATCTGGTGGTCAACTGGAAAGCCCGCAAAAAGCGCCAACGCCCGCGGCCACATGGGCCGGAATGGCAGGCCGTTATGCAGAACTGTTTTGGACTGGAGCCTGTACGTTGTCATTCTTATGTGACCACACCCTCCCGGGTGGTCCCCCGAATCTTTCTCTACAACTGTAACTGCCGGGAACATTGGCTGACCAGTATCATGCACACTCGCATCTCGCGCAGCTCTCGAGCTTTCTGCAGGAGCTGCAAAACACCCCTCAGGTTTGTTGCCAGACGAACCCCCTGATAAGTGGGTTGTTTCTTTTTTAATGCGATGCTACGATTATTTAATTCGTAGCACTTTTGCTTGACCCTATAGGCTCTGACTTTTAGAGTGCCACGAGTCGGAATGTGAACGACTTGTGGGACATGCCACGGCTGTACAAGAGCATTTTCCCCCGCAAAAAAGGAAGCTCAACCATGCACATGGCAGACGCACTTGTCTCTCCCGCAGTCGGCGGGACACTCTGGGCCGCATCGGCCGGGATGATCGCTTACTGCTCGGCGCGAGTTCGCAGAGACATGGACGACCGCAAGGTGCCTCTTATGGGGGTTCTTGGAGCTTTTATCTTTGCGGTCCAGATGATTAATTTTACTATTCCGGCAACCGGTTCAAGCGGACACCTTGGTGGCGGCTTGTTGCTGGCGATCCTGCTCGGCCCCTCTGCGGCTTTCCTGACTATTGCCTCGGTGTTGATGATACAGGCTCTCTTTTTTGCCGATGGTGGTCTGCTGGCGCTGGGGTGTAATATCATCAACCTTGGCGCATTCCCGGCATTCATCGCTTATCCGTTTATCTATAAGAGCCTGGTGGGACGCAAACCACGTCATTCGCGTATGGTTATAGTGGCAATTGTCGCCGCGGTGATTGCCTTGCAGTTCGGATCTCTGGGGGTTGTGCTGCAAACAGTTGCTTCAGGAGTTTCTTCTCTGCCATTCAAAACCTTTCTCTTGCTGATGCAACCGATTCACCTTGCCATTGGCGTTGTCGAAGGAATTGTGACTGCACTCTTCGTTTCTTTTGTTTACCGTACCCGGCCGGAAGTGTTGCAAAGTGTCCTGCAGGAGAAACCGCTTGGGGACATGCCGGTGCGCTCGTTGCTGGCGACCTTTCTGATTGCGGCTATTTTGATCGGTGGTGTCCTGTCCTGGTTCGCTTCCGAGCATCCTGACGGTCTGGAATGGTCAATCGCCAGGATTACAGGCTCCGAGGAGTTGACGAACGCAGGGTACAGAGAACACGAAACGCTGGGGGCCATTCAGGAGAAAACGGCGATATTGCCCGACTATGCTCTTCCTGCAGAGCAAGGAGACAATACCGGCGCCTCTACTGTTGCTACCAGAGAAAAAGTCGGAACAAGCCTGTCAGGAATTATTGGTGGTATGATCACATTGGCCGTCTGTGTTCTGATTGGCATTATCCTGAGGAAACGGGCACAGGCTGTTAGGCCTGATGTTTAAAGACATCCCGACAAAGTGAGACAATAATGCTGTCAATAGACGGTACCTTCCTCGATTTCAAACAACTCGATCTGCTGGCCATGCGCGAGACAAGTATCCATCGTCTCGACCCACGGGCCAAGGTATTGACAACTATATTCTTTATCGTATGTGTTGTCTCTTTCGACAGGTACGAGATCTCTGCCATGCTGCCGTTTCTCATTTATCCGGCCGTACTTATAGCAATCGGCGACCTGCCTTTTGGTTACATCATGCGCAAAATTATCATCGTGATTCCCTTCGCTCTGCTCATCGGCCTGTTCAACCCGGTGTTCGACCGGCAGGTGATCATGCAGATCGGCTCGCTCGATATCTGGGGCGGCTGGATTTCCTGTTTGTCGATACTTCTGCGCGCTATTCTCACCGCAACTGCCGCCATCACTCTGGTGGCGATAACCGGATTTCCGTCGATCTGCGAAGCTCTGGGAAAAATGGGTATGCCGCAGGTTTTTGCTGTGCAACTGCTCTTCCTCTACCGTTACATCTTCGTGCTTACAGATGAAAGTGTAAGGACCGCACGGGCTCGGCAACTCCGCAGTTTTGGTAAACGGGGACTCGGTATTCGTCACTTTGGTTCACTGGTAGGACACCTGCTGCTGCGAACCTGGGAACGGGCCGAACGAATTCACATGGCCATGCTGGCTCGTGGTTTCGCTGGCGACGTTCATACCTCTCGACGTAAAAGCCACTTTGGTGGCAACGAATGGCTCTTTATGAGTGGATGGGTGGCCCTGTTTATTCTGCTACGTCTCTATAATGCCCCGCAACTGCTCGGTGGTTTTTTTACAGGAATATTGCCATGAGTCATCACATTGTCGAAGTCAAGAACCTGCAGCATGTCTATCCCGATGGGACCGTTGCGCTGCGTGAGATTTCCTTTCTCATCCACCACGGTGAATCCGTCGGTATTATCGGCGCAAATGGTGCGGGAAAATCGACTCTGCTTTTACACCTCAACGGCTATCTGGCTGCAACCTCGGGGGGAATTGTCATCGGTGACGATCAGCTCTCCAAAGAAAGTCTTCCGGAAATCAGGCGTACCGTCGGTATGGTCTTCCAGGATCCTGAGGATCAACTCTTCATGCCGACCGTTTACGATGATGTCGCCTTCGGCCCCTTGAATCTGGGACTCTCCACAACGGAGATCGAAACCCGGGTTATGGAAGCCCTGGAGAGGGTCGACGCTGTTGATTTGCGTGACAAACCTCCCTACCACCTCTCGGGTGGCGAAAAAAAACGCGTGGCAATTGCTACCGTCTTGTCGATGCTGCCTGAGATTCTGGTTCTGGACGAGCCAACCAACGGGCTAGACCCCCATGCCCGACGTCAGTTGATTGCACTGCTTCAAGCCTTCCACCACACGCGCATCGTCACCAGCCATGATCTCGATATGGTCCTGGAACTCTGTGATCGCACCATTGTCCTCCACGAAGGTCGGGTGATGGCTGATGGTCCGACCCTTGAGATCTTCAACGACGAAGAACTACTCAAATCCTGCCGGCTCGAAAAACCATTCGCCATGCAAGGATGTCCGGTCTGTTCACCCGAGCGTCGGATCATGCCAACTCAAAAGCCTCTGGTTCCACCACATGGCGACAAACATCATGATCATAAACATTAAACCTCAAAACTCTCGTCCCATTAAAACTTCTCGTTAGATGTAAACCAGTGTTTTATTTACAGAAAATCACTTTTATTTACACAAAAAAAATGGACAAAGAGATAAAATCGCGCTAATCTTTCCTGAGGAAAACGGTCAGAGGTCTGACCAAAGGTTGAAACCCACTTTAAAAAGGTGGGCTTAGCCTATTAAACCTATTTCTTGCGGAGGTTAAACACCCATGAATATTCACGAGTACCAGGCCAAGGCTATCCTGCGTAACTTCGGGGTTCCGGTTCCGGAAGGCCATGTGGTCTACAACGGCAACTCGGCTCGCGACTGGGCCAAGCGGCTCGGCGATGGTCCTTATGCGGTCAAAGCCCAGATCCACGCCGGCGGACGCGGCAAGGGCGGCGGCGTCAAAATTGCCAAGAACGCCGATGAAGTCAAACAGTATGCCCGCGATATGTTCGGCATGACTCTGGTCACCCACCAGACAGGTCCGGAAGGCAAAATCGTCAAGCGCGTTCTGATCGAGAGTGGCTGTGATATCGCCGACGAATTCTACCTCTCCTTCCTGGTCGATCGTGCCACCGATAAGGTCACCCTGATGGCCTCGGCCGAAGGCGGCGTAAATATCGAGGAAGTCGCTGAGAAAACCCCGGAGAAACTTTTCTTTGAGGTCGTCGACCCGATCGTTGGCCTGACTGCTTTCCAGGCTCGCAAGGTTGCTTTCAAGCTTGGCTTCGGCATTGCCCAGGTCAAACAGGCGGTCCCGTTGTTGATGAATCTCTACAAGGCCTTTGTCGAGGCCGACTGTTCCCTGCTCGAGGTCAATCCTCTGGTGCTGACCGGTGCGGGCGACCTGCTTTGTCTCGATGCCAAAATGAATTTCGACGAGAGTGCTCTCTTCCGTCATCTGCGCATCCGCGATTTGCGCGATTACGATGAAGAGGATGCTAACGAGATCGAGGCCTCACAGTACGACCTCTCCTACATCGCCCTGGATGGCAACATCGGCTGCATGGTCAATGGTGCCGGTCTGGCGATGGCGACCATGGATATCATCAAGCACTACGGCGGCGACCCGGCCAACTTCCTCGATGTAGGTGGCGGAGCTACCATTGAGCGTGTCACTGAAGCCTTCAAGCTCATCCTCTCCGACGACAAAGTTGAAGGGATTCTGGTCAATATCTTCGGCGGCATCATGAAGTGTGACGTCATCGCTACCGGGATTATCGAAGGTGCCAAGCAGCTTGGCGTCGAGGTGCCGCTGGTAGTACGTCTGGAAGGCACCAACGTGGATCTGGGCAAGAAGATGCTGGCCGAATCGGGCCTGAACATCGTCAGTGCCGACGGCATGGGTGATGCGGCTGAGAAGATTGTCAAAGCCGTCAAGGGCTAAGGAGAGATAACGATGAGCATATTAGTTAACAAGAATACGAGAGTTATTACCCAGGGGATCACCGGGGCCACCGGTCTTTTCCATGCCCAGGGTGCCCGTGACTACGGTACCCAGATGGTTGGCGGGGTAACCCCCGGCAAGGGTGGCACCACAATCGACGGATTCCCGGTTTTTGATACCGTTGAAGATGCCGTCAAAGAGACCGGCGCCAACGCTTCGGTGATCTATGTGCCGCCAATCGGCAGCGCCGATGCGATCATGGAAGCAGTCGATTCTGGCCTCGAGCTGGTGATCTGCATTACCGAAGGTGTGCCGGTGCTCGATATGGTCAAGGTCAAGAAATACATGGAAGGCAAGGACTGTCGACTGGTCGGTCCCAACTGCCCCGGCGTGATTACTCCGGGAGAATGCAAGATCGGTATCATGCCTGGCTATATTCACAAGTCCGGCCCGGTCGGTGTTGTCTCGCGTTCCGGCACCCTGACCTACGAAGCAGTCTGGCAGCTGACCACCCGCGACATCGGCCAGACCACCTGTGTCGGTATTGGCGGCGACCCGGTCAACGGCACCAGCCACCTCGATGTCCTGAAAATGTTCGAAGATGACCCGGCCACCGAGGCGGTGATCATGATAGGCGAGATCGGTGGCGATGCCGAGGAACAGGCCGCTGCATACGTCCGTGACCACATGACCAAGCCGGTTGCGGCGTTCATCGCCGGAGCGACAGCGCCTGCCGGCAAGCGCATGGGTCATGCCGGTGCGATTATCTCCGGCGGCAAAGGCGATGCAGCCAGTAAGAAGGCGTTTCTTGCCGAGTGTGGCGTCAGTATTGCCGACAGCCCCGCAGAAATGGCTGAAGCACTGTTGAAGATTTGGCAGCCCTGATAGCCAGACAGAATGCAAGGTTGATACACAACAAAAAAAGGACCGGCTGGCAGGCTGGTCCTTTTTTGTTCAGTTCAAGACAGGTCTTATTTTGCATCAGAGGGTTGTGTCTCACCCTCTTTAAGCGGCGAACCCCAAAAAGTCCCCAGAACATTTCGGTCTCTCTCGTTGAGAATCGCGCCGCGCTCGATCATACGCTGAAGAAGAGCATCAAGATCAGCTTGTTGACCAAATGCTGCATCGACCCGCTCTCGTGTATGGCAAATTGTGCAGCGGGCTTCTATTGTACGCTGAAATTCATCATTGCCCGGCAGACGATGGACATCGTGAACCGCCCCGGGAACCGCAACGGCTGACATTGGTGCCAGAATCAACCCGACCAACAAAAAAAGGGAACAGATTTTCAGGATTATTCTGTTACAAACGTACATTAGGTATCAATATCCTTCAGCCTTGATAGTCAGACAGACTGATATCAAGTCAAGCCGTTACTAAACCTTTGCTGTCTGTTCCATGACCCACTCATCAATTTTATCGCCATCTGTATCGGTGACATCGATAAAACGCAGTCCCATACCAGGTTCATGAACACTTTTACGTTTATAGAGCCGCTTCCATACAACCTCACACCGGCAGCTGACCTTGTGTTTGGGCTTCGTCGGCAGGGTCAATTCAAGCATGAACTCTTCACCCTGTTCACGAGGGTTTAGCGTAGAGATAAACAACCCGCCGCGGCTGATATTCTTGGCGTAACCGAAAAAGGTTTTCTGGCCATCGCCACAGGGAATTTTCTCTACAATCAGCGGAGCTCGTGTAGCGCAACGCTTGTTCTTTTGTTCCGCATCATACTTGGAATTTTCAGTTTCATTCATTGGCATCTCTTTATCCCGTTCACGTAACGGGCAAATTAAGTATCCTTCCCATCCATACTAGCATAGCTATTTAGATTTTCTATAAACTATCAGCGGCGAAACACCATCATGCAGGCGCAACTCCTCCAGCATCCCTGAGAGTGTTTCGGGACAGACTCGATTCTCCCATGCGAAAAACTCCGGAAGAATGTCCTCTGGTTCGCCACGACAGAGGCCGGCATCGCACAGCAGATGAACCAGACGCATGGTCCTGAAGCCGTCGAACCAGGCGTGAAAAGCTTGTGAACGTTGCGCTTCGGTTTTATGCGTCGACTGCAATCGTGGCCAGACTGTTCTCCAGTTTGCTTGTTCAAGATAGCTGGCCAATTCTGCAGAAATCTCTTCGGCACGTATCAACAGTGACTCTGCATCGCCAGAGAGGTTCTGTTCTACAGCCTGCAGCCAATCAGCTAACACCCGGAACGCTATTGCCGGATAAAAGAGAACGGCTTGCGTGTCGCCATCAAGCAGACGAGTCATACTGCGCCCTGTACCGAAGGGAACCCGCTCTGATACCCGCGGCTCAGGGAACACCGTGGTCCCGGTCAAGAAATCGACCCCATCGGTTTTCGCCAGCTTCTGCAGGAAATAAAAATCCTCTCCGGCTTTGCGGCAATTCATGCCGCCGCAACGCACGTAAGCTGAGGCCCGGCAGGCAATGGCGCTGCCGACGGAATTGAATGCATAGGGTGATCCGGCCAGACGCAGGCCATAAACATAACTGCGCAGGAAGAGTTCGTATCTATCGATCGCGGCCTGCTGAGCTGAATCGTTCCCCGGCTGATGACGAAAGGGAAGAACCGCTGCTCCCAGAGCGGACTGGCGAAAATGAGTGAAGATTGTCTGCAGGTATTCCGTTTCCACCATGGTATCGGCATCAAGACAAACCAGCAGTGGATCTTCTGCCCAGTTCAGGCGAGGCAGGACGAGATCCATGCCGAGCTTGCGGGCAAAACCGACTCCTGCCTGCTTGGCGGGGGCCTCACATCCGGGGCTGGCGGCGTCAATCCAGGCGAGACAGAGCTCAGTTCGTTCGGCCAGGTCAGCCAATCTGGCCAGGTCGATGCCATTCTGTTGCTGGTCCGCAGCCGAAGCATGTTCTCCATGGTTGACGACGATGACCACAATGAAGCGTGCTGTCCACAGCGGTGGATTGGCGGCCAAGCTCTGCAACGCAGTGAAGAGGCTATCGCCTTCTGCGAGCGACGGAATAACAACGGCCCCGGCAAAGTTGGCGCGCTCTTCTCCCGCGAGCGCCCACGGACCCTTGATGGCACTTTTGTTGAGATACCGCTGCACTGCGGCAGGCAGCGGAGTCATCCCGTGAGATCCTGACATCTGGCAAGGAGTTCAGCGACGGGGTCATCTTCAGCGTTCAACCAATGGATGACAACGCCCTGGCGCTCCATGCGCCGAAACCAGGTTTCCTGACGTTTGGCAAACTGGTGGATCGCACTGTTCAGCTTCTGAAAGAGATCATTCCGATTGAGCTGATCCTGCAGGTGGTGGGCAACAAAGCGGTATTCCAGGCCGTAATAGTCGAGGGTCTCCCAGGAGACCCCAGCCGCATGCAGCGCCGCAACCTCTTCGATCAGGCCGTGGTCAAGACGTTCACGTAATCTCCTGGTAATACGTTTTCGCAACAACTCTCGTGGCCAACGCAGGCCGAACACCTGAGGAGTAAGTTGCGGCAGGCGCAAAGGTTGCGCTTCGGCATGCTTCTCACCTTCGGCAATCTCAATGGCCCGGATCAGCCGGGAGCGATCTTCGAGGTCGCTGGTATTATGTTGCTCTGAGCGGAGCGCCTGCAAACGCACCTGAAGAGCTTCCATGGTGAGAGGTTCCAGCTCCAGGCGCAAGGCCCTGTTCTCAGCAACGCTCACAAGCTCGTAGCCTTGCAGGATTGCATCGAGATAAAGCCCTGTACCCCCGGCTAGTATCGGCAGACAATTGCGCCCACGGATCTCGTCAAAAGCCGAACTGAATGCTTTGGCAAAGTCGAACAGGCTGAACTCGTAGCCGGGATCAACCACATCGATAAGATGGTATGGCGTTGTGCCATATTCATCCAGGTCCTTGCCGCTACCGATATCCAGCCCACGGTAGACTTGTCGGGAATCGGCCGAGATGATTTCGCCGTTAAGTTGACGGGCAGCTTGAACGGCCAGATGGGTTTTGCCCGAAGCCGTCGGCCCGAGCACAACAAGGAGATTCATATAAGAGCCAGCTCCTGCGGGAGAGACAGAGAAAATTGCAGCTATTTTAGAAACTCATTTATAACTGGATCGTCGAGCGATGACAATGCGTATTCCCGGACCAGGAGTCTGTCCGACAATAAGGGTCGAGGCGAAAGCCCAGAAGTTTGAGAACAGATTTTAGCTCGTTTGAGAGTAATAGCCATAGCTATTGGTCGAAAAGGAGCTGAAATATGGGCCAAACAGCTGGGGTTGCAGCCGATCATGGATTGTCGTACAGACTCCCAGCTTCCCTCGCAGAGCGAAATCTGCTATACAGTGACAACTTTATGGACCGTCGGTGTCTCCCAAGACGGCAAGGACCACTGGAGTTACATGGCTGCCTTCTCTTCCACCATGACCACTGCATCTGACGCCCCGACGATACTTCCCCGTTCGGCTCATAGCCTTTCTCGTAAACAGATCGATGAAAACACCCTAAAAGTGCTCTATCGACTCCATCGTCACGGATATCTGGCATACTTGGTCGGTGGTAGTGTCCGTGATCTCCTGTTGGGTAGAACGCCCAAAGATTTTGATATCGGCACCGATGCGACCCCGCAGCAGGTCAAAAAACTCTTTCGCAACTGTTTCCTGGTCGGGCGCCGGTTTCGCCTGGCCCATATAAGGTTTGGCCGTGACCAGGTCATCGAGGTCGCTACTTTTAGACGCCATCCTCATCCCGATGAGCTGCCGGAAGATCCCGCTGAGCATAAATTCTTTGTGCAGAATCAGTTCGGCACACCTCGCGAGGATGCCTTCCGCCGCGACTTCACCATCAACGCACTTTTCTACAACATCGCTGATTTTTCTATCGTCGACCATGTCGGCGGCCTGAAAGATCTGGATAACCGACAGTTGCGTGTAATCGGTGATCCCCAGATCCGCTTCGCAGAAGATCCGTTGCGTATGATGCGTGCCCTGTAGTTCAGAGCCCGTCTCGACTTTTCTCTCGACGCAGAAATGCTTGAAGGAATTACCAGGCAGGCGCCGTTGCTTGCCGGTGCCTCGCCAGCCAGGGTGCGAGAAAAATTGATACAATTCTTCCGACAAGGCGTTGCCGCTGACGTCCTGCAAAAGTCTCAATCTTTAGAGCTGCTTCAACCGATGATGGGTGGCTATCAGGCGGGGGAAACAACATTCAAGCTACTGGAACCACTCAATCGACACTTCAAAAAAACCGGAACCCCTGATGAAGCAATGATTCTGGCTGCGCTCTTTATCGATCGTTTCTGGCAAAAATGCCCGGTGCAGGCGTCACTGCCGATTAACGAGGTCATGCAAACAGCCGGACATCTGCTGACCCCCTACTGCACCTATTTTCGCCTGGCTCACGGCCTGCGCCATCAGGCCCGGGAGCTGCTGACTGGTTGCTATCGCTTCGCCCGCGGCCTAGGCCATCGCGGCCAGAAACGCTTCCTTGACAATTCTGCGACACCCAGGGCTCTGGAGATGTTCCGGCTGTGGGTTCAGGCCAGTGACGGAGATTCCGCCTTGGTGGATACCTGGCAGAAAGCTTTGCATACAGATCATCGACTAACACCGTATCTG
>PJEL010004024.1_pt1 | contig 12292 bp, 11 predicted proteins | sample 1853271 | NCBI WGS metagenome assembly PJEL01 (sample SAMN08108733, study PRJNA415343) | Invertebrate metagenome, whole genome shotgun sequencing project. | host: Globobulimina | place: Sweden: Gullmar Fjord | collected 2015-08 | reverse complement strand
TTTGAGAAAGCATGGGAAAGTTAGCTAAACTTCCCCATATTTTTATATGCCTTAAATCTAAAGGATACTCAATGAGTTATGATCAATTTTTCTTACATCTTCAAGTAGAAGTAGTATATCTTTGGATCTTCATTCATAAATTTCAAACTTAAATTTTTTACAAAGACTCAATAAGATTTCTTTATTTTTAATAAAAACAATAACAATTCCAGAATTGTCACCTTTTATATTACCAGCACCGCTAATTTTTCCTACTCCACCATATTCTTCTATTTTATGAATGAATTTAATTATTTTTTGAGGTACAACATTTAATTCACATAACAATTTATGGTTTATTTTTATAATTTTTTTTATTTCTTCATCTTGTTTTTCTAAAATTGCATTTTTTAAATTTAAAGTAACCTCTTCAAATTTTCTCCAAAAATCATCTTTTTTATTTAATTGAATAACATGATCAATACATTGTTTAGTAGAAGATTCCGATTTTCCTGTATTTATTATAAAGAAATTTGAGTTTATACCCCTTCCACTTGAAAAATTTCTGATAATCGATCTTTGCTCTATGAAATCAAAAGGTTTCAGATGCATGTTCTTATACGAGTAGTATGTATTATCAATAATTTCTATTTTCTGAAGAGAATTAAAAAAAATAGGTTTTTCATAAAAAACAGCATTTATATCTAAACCACTAGATTTTCCATGAATAATATCTTCTATTTTAATTGCTAACTTTATAAAAGAATGATTATTTATTGAAAGGCAATAATATGATTTTAGACTTTTTAATAAACAAACAATAAAAGCTGCTGAGGATCCTAATCCATGATTTATTGGAATCTCTGATATAATTGAAATAAATAAGTTATTTAAGGATATAGAATAATTTTTTTCTAATAAATAAAGAATATAGATAGTTAATTCAAAGTTTTTAAGAATTACTTTATCTTGAGATTTTAAATTTTCTTCAATTTTTTCACCTTTTCTTTTTATTACATTTAAAGTAAAGTTTTGTTTGACTTTAAAATCATTTAATTCAATCGTAACTCCTGAGTCATCAGTTTTAGAAATATCACAATATAAATATTTATTAATAGGAACAACTAAAGCTGGCTTATTATATAAAACTGAATATTCACCACTTAATATTATTTTTCCAGGTACTTTTGTTTTTATTATATCTTTTCTTTCTAAATGAGTTTTTTCTTTTGCAGTTAATTTTTTTTTCAATTTTATATAATATTTTTTATGATTCTGCTACAATTGCCTGTTTTTGAATGTTTAGTTTTTCATATTCAGGATTATACATATAAGTTCTTTTATGCTCATTAATTTCCGACAAAATGAAAGAAGAACTACTCTGTAAATCTAAAGTTAATTGTGATCCATCTTTTGGATAATATAAATCTGAATAATTATAATAATTTTCATAAGTATTCATATCAATAGATTGTCTATTACTCATCATATCTAGATGAACCTTTGTAAATAAATTTTTCTTATAATCTTTACAAACAATACCACTAAAGAATTCAGCAACACATCCTGATCCATATGCAAAAAAACCTATTCTTTTATCTGATAAGTCTTGTTTAAAGTTATCTAAAAGAGAAATTAAGGAAATATAAAGAGCTGCAGTATAAGTATTTCCAATTTCTTTACTATAAATTAAACCATGATCAACAGATTCAGAATTAAATTCGTGATTTTCTAATCTACATAATTGATTATAAGCTTTTTCTGCAATTTTAGTAAAAGGTAAATGAAAACATAATTTATCATGATCATTTAAATTCCTATTAGAAGCTTTTTTATAAATCTCCCAAGTCTCTTTAAGAGTTGAAAAATAATGTTTTATAGAAGATTTGCCATCAACAATAGCTTCGTTTAAATAATTAGGACTCCAAAAATCCATAATATCTTTTGTTATAAAACCAGTAAAATTATCAAATTCAATTACTCTTGGATTTTGTGAAATTAACATAGCAATAGCTCCACAACCAGAAGTTGGTTCTCCAGGAGTATTAAGTCCATATTTTGCTATATCTGATGAAATTATGAGCACTTTACTCTTAGGATTTATTATAATATGATTTAAAGCAAGTCTCAAAGCAGCAGTAGATCCATAACAAGCCTGTTTAACCTCAAAAGATCTACAATTAGAATTTAGCTTTAATAATTTATGAATATAAATACTACAAGCTTTTGATTGATCGTATGAACTTTCTGTTGCAAAAATTAATAAATCAATATCATTTTCATGTTTCATTATATTTAATGCAGCATTAGCTCCCATTGTGACTATATCTTCATTAGGAGGTAATACAGACATCTTTTTTTGTCCCAAATTATTTTCATATTTAATATCAACTCCCCTTTCTTTTGCTAAAAGATCTAAATATAAATAGTATTTTGGAACATAAAAGGATATTTTGTCAATGCCTACTTTCATTTGTTCATATTTTAATTACGTTCTAATAATTGATGAGCTCTCATCAATTCTCCTTGATTTGTTTGAGAAGCTAATAAAGAAAGCTCAGAACATAAAATTGTTGCAGCTATTATTCCAGCTAGTTTTCTTGAATTAAATCCATATTCTGAATCATCTAAGCAGTCCATTTTTTTTAAATAACTTTCTACAAAATCATAATCTTTACCATTTCCTATTGTTCCAACTATGATGTTTGGACAAGTTACCGAAAAATATAAAGATTTATCTTCATTGACCGAAGCATAAGTTATTCCTTGAGAACCTTCAACAATGTTAGCAGCATCTTGACCAAGAGCTAAATACATTGCTAATAGAATATTAGCATAATGAGCATTAGCAGATCTGATGCTTCCTGCTAATATAGAACCAATCAAATTTTTCTTTATATTAAGTTCAGTGATCTTTTTAGGAGTAGTTTTTAAAAATTTTATACAAATTTCTTCTGGAATAGTTATTTCAGCAATAATATTTTTTCCTCTTCCTAAGATTCCATTAATAGCACTAACTTTTTTATCAGTACAAATATTACCAGAAATAGAAACATAATCTAATTGAGGATATTCTTTAATAATCCATTTTATAAGTTGATCAGAAGCTTTAGTAGTCATATTATGTCCACTAGCATCACCTGTTTGGAATTCAAATCTTATATAAAATAGATTACCAATAATTTGAAAATGAAGGTCAATAAATCTTGCATAATTGCTTGTTGATTTAACTATGGCTTTTAATTCATTTTTTCTATTTAGTAATTCATTTTTTGTTTTTGATAAATAACCTGCATCTTCACTTTGGAGAATAACAGATCTTGTCATCTTATCATCAATAAGAGAAACTCTAATTCCTTGAGTTTTAAAACTAATTTTTGCACCTCTATTAACAGATGGCCACAAAGGTTTCTCATAAGTGGCAAGAGGAACTATTACTTCTTCATTAAATAAATCTCCAATTATTTTAATAGGTCCTACTTCTTTAACTGGTATTGATATAAAATTATTCATTTTTTTTATGAATTATTATTTTTGTTTAAAGAAGCATCCAATAAATCTTGAAATTTCTCACTTCTTCCCAAAATTATACAACCAATGTTGCAAGATAAGCATTTCTTTTTATTACAAAAATTATTATATAACTCAATATAAGCTTGGGAATCAAAAGCATTTTCTATTTTCATGTTTAAAGATTTCCATTTAGTTAAGATATTATTTTTTTCTGGGGGAATTGATTGTAAAATTTCTAAAGCTTTATCTATGTAAATTTGTTCATCTTTAAATTTGCCATATGATACAAGTAAAGGAACTATAGCATTTATCATTATATTTTCAATACTAGCTTTTCCTAATCCAGGTATTTCAGATTTAGCCTTTTTTAAAAAAACATAGTGACTTTTCCAATATTCAGATTGATCAACATCAAAGAGATTATAAATTTTAGATTTAGAATTATTAATTAATAAATCAAAAATATTTTTACTTTTATTAATGACACCAGCTAATTGCGCAATTCTTATAGTTGGAAAATTTGCAGGACGTAATCTAAAAAATTTCCATTGTTCATATACTAATTTACTTTCTTTCAGTTCATATTTATGTTTTAAGAAATCGTATATTTTTTTCAATTCAATTGTATAATTATCATATTCTTCGATATTTTTTGGAAATAAATTTGCTTGACCTAATAAAATAGCTTCTAATTCAAATATATTATGAGAATGTTTTTTAAGGATTTTATATTTAAAACTTTTGCTTAGTTCTAATAAGTTATCAGCATTAACTTTAAAACCAAAAGTATAAGCCAAAAGCTGAAAAGCAGTTTCTTCCCAATCACCATTATTATTTTTTAATAATTGATTTACTAATGAATTTTTATTGGTTAATCTTTGAAAAAGAGCCTTTTCAAGCATTGAGAGTTTATTTATACTTCCAATTGAGCTTATGTATTTGCTACAAGGAATTTCTGATTTATTATTTAAAAGGCGTTTATAAGTTTCTAATATTCTAATAGGAATTTTAGATTTCAATTCTATAGTTGGAATAAAACTTCCATCTTTTCTTTGAACCGAAGGAACATCATCATTCCAAACAATATGTAAAATGACATTATTATATCTAATATCTTTTTCATGTCCATGATTATACCAATCTGATGAGTTTATGTGAATTTCAATGTGACCATATAGCTCAATTCCATCAATAGAAATTTTTGCGTTATTAAAATCGGGGCCAGCAGAATCATTAATTATTCCTGGATTAAATATTGAAATGAATTTTCCATTATTTGAATAAAGATTATTACGTTCAAATTTTTGAAACTTCCAGATATATTGGATTAGATCTTCTTTGATTTTTATCATAAGATAATTTTTTAAGATTTTTATACTTAAAATATGAATATTAATAATTAACGTAAATCATTAATTATTATATTATCATAATTACTAGGATCGAATCTAAAAAAATTATCTGTAATTTTAATATTTGGAGTTAATTTTGTTATTATATATGTATATTGTATTCCATCCTCAGTATCTATTCTCCATTTTATAATTTCTTTAGTATCATGATTAATTTCTAAAGTTACTCTATCAATTTCCGCTTCTTCAGAGGTTTCCATATCATCAATATTTTTTTCATTAATCCGATTTTCTTCTTCATATGGTTCCATTTCTATAATATCAATATTGCCTTGTAAATCATGAAGTACAGGTTTTAACCATTCTGTAGGATACATTAAAGTATTTTTTATTTTAGAAAGAAGTTTTTCATCATCATCATCAGAGTCATAATCACTAATATTAACTTCATTTACTGATTTTATATATACCCATTTTGTTTCGCCATCAGTAACTGTATATGTATCATCTATTTCTAATATATAATTATTAATTCCTTCTTTAGTGTCTCTTTCTGTTATTAGATAACCTTCTCTTCTTTCAATTTTTTCAGTTTCTGGATCCTTTCTTATACAAATAAATTCAACTTTAAAATTTTCAAAGCTTTTATAATAATCACTCATTTGAGAGAGTATATTATTTACTTCTTCTTCATTAAAATTATGGTCATTTGGATTATAACAATATGCATTTTGTATATTTAATAATAAAATAAGAAATATATTGAGATGTATTATGTGTATTTTAGATAGTTTTTTTAATATTGAAAATGATAGGCTCATATTTAATAAAACTGATGATTAAATTTAATATAAATTCTATAAATCTCTAAATATTATTATATAAACTCTAATTGAAGCTATTTTCAAACTCAACTATACTATTCGTATATGAAAATGGATCTATACTGCTTCCAATTGAAGAATATCTGATAATCGGTCATTACTCTTTAAAATCAAATGGTTTCAGATACATTTCATCTACGATTAGTATAAGACTGTTTTTATTTCCAAGAGAAAAGATCGATTATGAGAACATTTCCATTGGAGAACAGTATATACTTAGATAAACAATCAATTTTTTTAATATCTAAAAACTGAATAAATATATTAGCAATCAATATATGAATTTATATAAAATATCACTAAAATCTACAGATTATTATTAAAATTTTATTTTAATTTCGGGAATTTTATTTAAGAAAATAAATTTTTAACATTTGAGAAATAATTATTTAATAGAATTTTTCATATATACTGATAGACTGGTATTGAAATAAAACAAAAACAGAGAGTTTTAAAATTTAATTTTTATAATATTACTTATTTTCATCATGATATACTAAAGGAAAATCATCATCAAACCAATTAAAAGTTCTATTTTCCCATGACTATATTTTAATATATAACTTACATATTAGATCATTTTCATATTTTCTTTTTTTTATCTTTTATGAAGATGATATATTTATTTTTTAGATATAATTGTATTAATGTATTTTTATAAAAAGAATTTGCATGGTTATCATGTAAATCTAAAATAGAAAATATTTTTAATTTTTTATTTTTAAAAATTAGATTATCATCACTATTATTTAATTTATTATTTGAAAAAGTTATATATTTTGATAATTCGTTTTCATCATCATTTGATGAATTATTAGTTGTTGGATAATTTAATAACCTACAATTATCAAAATTCAATGGAATCATTGATGGAGGAATTGTTCCTAACCATAAAGGATAAATAGAATTTTCAATAAACTGTAAATTAAAAGTTAAAGTTGTTTTTTTAGATGAATTTTTATTTCCTTTAAAATAAATATATTCTTTTCTATTTAATTTATCATTATAATGATCACATATTATTCCTTTTGGAATTGTAAATATTAATTTATCACTTTTATCAGCAAAAAATTTAATTATTAAATCGGAAATACAAAGTGGCAAGTTTATAGATTTTAAACTTTTATCATTTTTAAAAAACTTGATTAAAGATCTATTCAAACTATTTAACAAAATATTTAAAAAAGAAATATTTTTAAGATCTGTATAAATAAGTTTACAGTTACTATTTGTTTTCATAATAGAATAAGAAAATTCGTTTGTTCTTCCTTGAATTTTTTTTCCTTTATCAAATGAAATATCTAAAGCTTTTTCCATTTTCTTATTATAATCTTTAGAACATGCAATCAAAATTGTTAACAAAACAATGAGAAATATATTAGTATTTATTTTTAGCATCCTATAATTAGATTTTAATTTGAAGCCAAATATAGATTTAAAAATATTTTTTAAATAATAATTGATAAAATATTTAAAGATAATATTAGAATATCAAGTAAGTGACTTGTTTTTTAACTCAATATTCAAAAGCTTCATAATTATCAGGATATTCTTTAATTTTTATCTGCAAAACCTTATTTTTCAATTTTTTTTTAATTGTATTTAAAAATATTTATCCTGTCATAAATAATATCTTATAATTTCTATTTTTCTTTTATTAATCTAAAATAGTTTAAATATGTTAAAAATATTAAAAGTAATATGCATTTCCCTTCTTATTTATAATTGTGAAAATATAAAATACAACAAAAATATGGAGAAAAAAGATGTTAAAGCATCCTTAATTAAAAAAGATATCCACTTACGAATTTCTGAGGAAAAGGATGATAGTAATAATATAAGTTTAAATATTCTAAAAAAAGAGGCTCTGCATAATTTTAAGGAATTGGCTAAGAAAGATATAATAGCAGCTGCAGAGGTATATGATGAACTAATTAAATTATCTGAGGAAAGATTTAAAGTTCCATTTGAAGGTTTTGATAAAAAAATTAGATGGAAATTATTTGTAATAAAAATGAAAAGAAAATTACGCATGTTAAATCGTACTTGTACATGTCAGTTGACTATTAGTATACTTGAAACTACTTTGCGTATACTTAGACCTATTGTTAATGGAATTGCAACTTATTTGTGCTATGAATATTTTAAAGAACTATTTTGGCAAAAAATTGATTGCTTGGAAAATTATTATTATGAAGAAGATAATTGTTATAAATATGAGACTTTACAATCATGTTTAGATACAGGAACTATATGTTATTCTTCCCCACAAGATTATGAATATTTATTTCTAGGGATCTTTTAACTAGTTTATGCTTTTTTGGAACTTTAATCTCATTATATGAATATCACTTAGTTTTTTCTAAAAATACAAGTTATCAAAAGATAACAAACAGCATAAAGGTATTCCTAAGAAGAATATACAAGACTCAAGATAGAAAATGAAGTAATCTAATCTTAATTCAAAAAAGATATTCCTCTATATACTACTTCCATTTGAAAAATTTCTAATAATAGATCTTTGTTCTATGGAAACAAACGGTTTCAGATGCATCTTCATACTTTTAGCATAAATTATAAACTTTTATTTTGAGTTTTCAACCAATATTCAAAGGCTTCATAATTATCAGGATATTCTTTAATTTTTTTATCTTCAATATACCAAATTTTATTAGCCAATCTTTTGATAAAATATTCATTATGAGAAACAAGAATAAAAGTACCTTCATAATTTTCAAGAGCACTAGCTAAAATTTCAATAGAAATCATATCAAGATGGTTAGTAGGCTCATCCAGAAGTAAAAAATTGGATCCAGAAAGCATCATTTTAGCTAAAGCAACTCTAGCCTTTTCTCCACCAGAAAGAACTTTTATTTTCTTTTTAACATCATCCTTACTAAAAAGTAACATTCCCAAAATAGCTCTAATTTCAGATTCAGGTCTATCTATAGTAGTTAATTTTAATTCTGTAAAAACATCATTTTCAATGTTAAGAGATTCTAATTGATGCTGAGCATAAAAAGAAAAAGCAACATTATGACCTAAATTTACTTCTCCTGAATCATATTTCTTTGTTCCAGCTATTATATCAAGTAAAGTAGATTTACCTTTTCCATTAGCACCTATTAAAGCTATTTTATCACCTCTAATTATTTTTGCATCCGAATCTTTAAAGATTTCTAAATCATCAAAAGCTTTATTTAACTGTTTTATTTCAACGATTTCTTTGCCAGGAGTTTGATTAATTTTAAATTTAATTTTAGCAGCCTTAGGTGCACTAGCAATATCTTCTACTTTTTCTAATTTTTCTAATGATTTAACCCTAGATTGTACTTGGCTAGCTTTACTTGCTTTTGCTCTAAATCTACTAATGAATTGTTGAGTTTCTTTTATTTTTTTCTGTTGATTAATAAAAGCATTATGTTGTAATTCTTGATTTAAGGCTTTTTCCTTTTCATAAGCTGTAAAATTACCAGTATATCTATTAAGTTTTTTTCCACTTACTTCAACTATTGTATTTGAAATACTATCAAGAAAAGATCTATCATGAGATATTACGATAAAAGCTCCATTATAACCTCTTAAATAACTTTCTAACCATTTAATAGAAACAATATCAAGGTGATTAGTAGGTTCATCAAGCATTAACAAAGAAGGTTGTTGTAAAAGTAATTTTGCAAGAATTACTCTCATTCTCCATCCACCTGAAAATTCAGAAATAGGCCTAGAAAGGTCTGAAGTTTTAAAACCAATTCCTTCTAATACTTTTTCAGCTTTAGATTGGGCTTCATAACCTCCAAGTACAGTAAATTTTTCTTGTAAATCAGATAACTTTTCTAAAAGATCATCTGTATAATTGGTTTCCATTTGTTTCAAGATATTATCTATCTTTTTTTGCATTTCAATAGTCTTTTCAAATGCTTGCATTGCTATTGACAAAATACTTTCTTCAGTATTGTAGGAAAGCATATCTTGATTTAAAAAACCTAGAGTTGTTTCATTGCTTCTATTGATTTTTCCTTTTTCTGGAGTTATTTCACCATTAATGATTTTTAATAAAGTAGATTTACCTGCCCCATTTAAACCTATTAATCCTATTTTATCATGTTCTTTTATGAATAATGAAGCATCTTCATATATTGGTCTACTTCCTATGTAATATGTTAATCCACTTATTGATATCATTTTATTCTTTTGAGTTGAGAATCGGAAAGTACAAATTTACAAATAAAAAAGGGGAATTTAAATTGTTTTAGAATATAAGACATTCCTTTGATTTCTGATTTACTTAATTCTATATATTTCTATATATTATTTTATCGTTTTAATATTTTTTATATACCTTCTTGTTCTAATGCTTGTCTAAATGTCATATCTTCTTTATCTAGTTCTGGAGAAACTCCTGTTATTAAATCTATTATCTCTTTTTTGGAATGCTTATTTAAATCTAATGCATCTGATATAAATAACAAAATTCCATATCTATATCTTTCATCTTCATGATTTATCAACATCTTAAATTTACCTGTTTTCTTTAAATTATACAAATAATTAAAGAAATTTCTATCTCTGCAGTGTTTTAATAGTAATTCCATGAATGCTACTTTTTCATGCTTTTCTATTTCTTTGTCTTCATGAATCGTTAAATCTATTAAATTTATTCCATCAAATAGTAGTTCTTTGGTTGTTTTATAGTCTTCTAATAAATCCATGAATTTTATTTTATATGGATATGGGGATTTTATTCCATTATATAAAACTAGGTTTACTATTGGTGGTATTTCTTTTTTGACATTTTCCCAATGCTAGATTATTAGTTCTAGGTTATAGGCTAATATTCTTATTGGCAATAATTTTTCTGGTGTTGATTGACCTTCTATCAATGTGTAAATATAGCCTGTTTGATTTTTTATTTGACATTTGTATAGGATATCGCATCTTAGTTCTTTGTATTCTTCTTTTATAAATTCTTTGTTTATTAGTTCGATGTCTTTGTCTAATTCTATGTCTTTTTTTGCTTTTTCTGAAAGATGTGCATTAAAAATTGTCTTGCTCTTTCTTTGTTATGGAGTGTGGCTTTTATCAGCTTATCTTGTGATTGATGTATAATTTTACCCATAAAGACAAAGTTAATATTTTATTACTCTTTATTATATTTTTTATTCTTATTTCGAATCATTAGTTTTGATGCGGTGAATGCCAAATCTCTCTCCTCGAAAACAGCCAATATTTCAGTAGAGAGAGTGATGGGATTTCACCCTAGTCTTGGGATGGAATTCTCTCTTGTCTTCTTGTTCTACAAGGTGCTTGGCTGTACCTCGAGGTGCTTGATAGGCAATGAGGTTTTTCGCCCCTTTATATTTTATAACAGACTACCGAATCTCCTCTGGTCTAATTAATTTCATTTATTATGAAAAAGATTGATGTACAGAGGAATGATTATGCTATCCTCAAATCAATTAGAGATTGTCTTACCTTAGAAGAATTTTGTAAATTTATTAGTTGTATTGAAAAAGATTCTAAGAAATTTATTGAGAATCTTGTTAATCAATCTGTTTTAATAAAGAAACCTGATCTTATTTGTAGAATAGATGAAGAGAATGATTTATGTAATATCAAGGTTATAGACTTTATAAATTATCATTACACAAAAGGAGAAAATCCTATTGAAAAACTTTTTGAAGCTTATAAGCTTTTGATCAAAGGCCTTATGCCTGCTGCAGGATTCATTACAAATCAGTTTAAATTGAAAAATGAAATTTAAAGTTAATTTTTTAGTTTTTTTTATTAAATATTGTTTTTTAATAAATCTATCTTTGATGGTTAAGGTTAATATTATTGAGTTGAGCTTATGAATGTTAGATTGAAAGAGCATCAAAAACAGATTTATTATTCTTCTAAAGCAATCTTTGAATTGATGAAAGATATTTTATTGAGAAGAAATAAGATTGATAGAGGTAGAGAGAATTTTTGGGTTGTTTATCTTAATGGTTATGAGAAGGTTATTAGTGTTGAGCTTGTTTCTATGGGAACTTATAATGAGACTTTGGTTAATGCTAAGGAAGTTTTTTGTGGTCCTTTGATAAAGAGAGCTTGTAAGATTGTTTTGGTTCATAATCATCCTGGAGGTAGATTATTTCCTTCTGTTTCTGATATTGACGTTACTGATCAGTTGATTCAGGTTGGTAGGCTTATTGATATTTTTGTTATTGATCATATTATTATTTCTGAGGATGGTTTTTATAGTTTTAAGGATGGTGGTCTTATTTCTTTGCTTGAGGAGTTTTCATATTATAAAATTTTGAATCAGAGAGAAGATAAGATTGAGAAGTTGAGGTTTTGGATTAGTAAAATTAGTTAAACTTGTATTATATATATCGTTTTAATTATAATTAAAACTCTTATGCTATTTTGGAACATGTAGTGTGCATTGAATTCCAAGTACCTTTAGGTGTTACGTCCCGGGGATAAGCGGATCAAAATCAAATAATATAATAACAGAAGAACTAAAGAAAATACTATGGGAAAAATATTACAAATTAGGCAAGCAACAAAAATTATTAT
>PJEL010004021.1_pt1 | contig 12304 bp, 9 predicted proteins | sample 1853271 | NCBI WGS metagenome assembly PJEL01 (sample SAMN08108733, study PRJNA415343) | Invertebrate metagenome, whole genome shotgun sequencing project. | host: Globobulimina | place: Sweden: Gullmar Fjord | collected 2015-08 | reverse complement strand
ATCGGCATGTCCGAATAGCGCCGGGCGTAGTCCTCGAAGTACTCGGCCTGGCGGTCGAGATGATACTCCCGCAGGATGACGTGGCCCATGGCCATGGCCAATGCCGCGTCGGTGCCCTGCTGGGGGTGCAGCCAGAGGTCGGCGAACTTGGAAGCTTCCGAATAGTCCGGGCTGATGACGACCGACTTGGTGCCCTTGTAGCGCACCTCGGTATAGAAGTGGGCGTCCGGCGTGCGCGTCTGCGGCACGTTGGAGCCCCAGATCAACAGGAAGCCGGCATTGTACCAGTCGGCGCTTTCCGGTACGTCGGTCTGCTCGCCCCAGGTCTGCGGCGAGGCCGGCGGCAGGTCGCAGTACCAGTCGTAGAACGACATGCAGACGCCGCCGAGCAGCGAGAGATAGCGCGAACCCGCGGCATAGGAGACCATGGACATGGCCGGGATCGGCGAGAAGCCGATGACACGGTCGGGGCCATAGGTCTTGGCGGTGTAGGCGTTGGCGGCCGCGATCATCTCGTTGACCTCGTCCCACTTCGCCCGCACGAAGCCGCCGAGGCCGCGCTTACGGGTATAGGACGCCCGCTTTACCGGATCCTCCACGATCGACTTCCAGGCCGCGACCGGCGTCATAATCGTGCGCGCCTCGCGCCACAGCTTCATCAGGCGTCCGCGAATCAGCGGGTACTTCACCCGGTTGCCGGAGTACATGTACCAGCTGTAGCTGGCACCTCGGCTGCAGCCGCGCGGCTCGTGGTTCGGCAGATCCGGACGGGTCCGCGGATAGTCGGTTTGCTGGGTCTCCCAGGTGACGATCCCGCCCTTCACGTAGATCTTCCAGGAACAGGAACCCGTGCAGTTGGCGCCGTGGGTGGAGCGCACGATCTTGTCGTGCTGCCAGCGCTTGCGGTAGGCGTCTTCCCAGCCACGGTCCTCACCGGTGGTAACACCGTGGCCGTCGGAGAACTTACCAAGCGTCTTGTCGGTGAAAAAATTCAGACGATCGAGCAGGTTGCTCATGGAGTAACTCCCTTCTCTACCGGGCTCAGCAAGGGACCGGAGCGTTGCGGCGTGTGTAGAAGAACCAGGTGACGAGGACGCAGAGGACGTAGAAGGCCATGAAGGCATAGAGCGCCCACTCCGGCCCGCCGGTCAGCGCGATCGAGGTGCCGTAGGCCTTGGGAATGAAGAAGGCGCCGTAGGCGGCGATGGCCGAGGTGAAGGCGATGATCGCCGCCGACTCCCGCTCCGACTGGCGCAGGTGCTGTCCCTCATCGAGTTGGGGCATCAGCAGCTTGATTTGCTGGCGCATGATCGTCGGGATCATCTGGAAGGTCGAGGCATTGCCCACGCCGGTGGCGAAGAACAGCACCATGAACATGGCGAAGAAACCCCAGAAAGCACCCGGCTGGTCCTTGATGTCGAGGAAGAAGAGCACGCCCGCCACGGCACCGATCATCAGGAGGAAGGTCCAGAAGGTGACACGCCCGCCGCCGAACTTGTCGGAGATCCAACCGGTCGCCGCTCGGCTAAGCGCGCCGACCAGCGGCCCCAGGAAAACGAACTGCAGCGAATTGACATCCGGGAACTGGGTCTTGGCGAGCAGCGGGAAACCCGCCGAATAGCCGATGAAGGAGCCGAAGGTCCCGGTGTAGAGGATGCACATGATCCAATTGTGCTTCCGCGTGAAGATGATCGCCTGCTCCTTGAAGGAGGCCTTGGCGGAAGCGATATCGTCCATGCCGAACCAGGCCGCCAGCGTGGCGATCACCAGGAAAGGCACCCAAATGAAACCGGCGTTCTGCGCCCAGACCTTGCCACCCTCGGTGGTGATCTGCGGCTCGCCGCCGATGGCACCGAACACGCCCGCGGTGACGACCAGGGGAATCACGAACTGCATGACGCTGACGCCCGCATTGCCGAGACCGGCATTGAGCGCCAGGGCATTGCCCTTCTCCTTCTTGGGATAGAAGAAGGAGATGTTGGCCATGGAGGAGGCGAAGTTGCCGCCGCCGAAACCGCAAAGCAGCGCCAGGATCAGGAACACCGCGTAGGGGGTCTCGGGGTCCTGCACGGCGAAGCCGATACCAACCGCCGGGATCAGCAGCGAGGCCGTCGTGAGCGTCGTCCAGAGACGACCGCCGAAGATGGGCACCATGAAAGAGTAGAAGATGCGCAAGGTTGCGCCGGAGAGGCCGGGCAGCGCCGCCAGCCAGAAAAGCTGATCGGTAGCGTAGTCGAACCCAATGGCCGGCAGCTTGGCGACCACGACCGACCATACCAACCAGACCGAGAAGGCCAGCAGCAGGCAAGGAATCGAGATCCAGAGATTTTTCGAAGCGATCTTGCTCCCGCCGGCTTTCCAGAAGTCGGGCTCGTCAGGACGCCAATCGGTCAGCAGGTGGCCGCTGGCGGATACTCTCTCAGAATTGCTCATTATCTTGTCCTTTTTGCCGGCGGCGGGCGTCCTTGATGGGCGCCCGCCGAGGGCGATTCTCTATTTCAGTGAGCCGGTTCCATCGGCTGATTGCCTCTCGGCCCCGAGTCGGACTGCTGCTTGCGGGCGCCGCCAAGGGCACCCTCGTGCTCTGGGCCATGCAGCGACGCGAGTTCCGGCAGTTCCGGCAGGCCGGCGAGCTGTTCGCCGGTCGCCTTGCGCTCCATGCGCAGGATGGAGAAGTGCATCCACAGCAGCGCGATACCGACCAAGAGGAAGAGCAACATGAAGCAGCTGGTCCACACACCGATGAAGTCGTTCATGATGCCGAAGCAGATCGGCAGGATGAAGCCGCCGAGTCCGCCGATCATGCCGACCAGCCCGCCGACCGATCCGACGTGATCCGGGTAGTAGACCGGGATGTGCTTGTAGACGGCCGCTTTGCCGAGTGACATGAAGAAGCCAAGCGCCACGGTGAGCGCCACGAATACCGGCAGCCCAATCGTCATGTTGAAGCCGATCGGCCCCTCGATGCCCCGAACGATGTAGTCGGTCGAGGGATAGCTGAGGAAGAAGCAGATGGCGGCCGACGCGAAGAAGGTCCAGTACATCACCCGGCGGGCGCCGAAGCGATCCGAAAGGTAGCCGCCGAGGGCGCGGAAGATACTGCCCGGCAGGGCATAGGCGGCGGCCAGCATGCCGGCCGTCTGAATTTCGAGCCCGTAGACGCCGACATAGTAGCGCGGCAGCCAGAGCGCGAGCGCGACGAAGGCGCCGAAGACGAAGAAATAGTAGAGGGCGAAACGCCAGACCTGCAGGTTGCGCAGGGGCTCAAGCTGCATGAAGGCCGATTGCGCCTTCTCACCCTTGGCCCTGCGCTCGGCTGTCGCCGGGTCTTCACGCGTCGTAAAGAAGAATATCACCGCGGTAATGAGCAGGATCACGGCGTAGACTTGGGCCGTCTTCTCCCAGCCAAAGGCTATGAGCAGGAAAGGCGCGCCGAAATTGGTCACCGCCGCCCCGACGTTGCCCATGCCGAAGATGCCGAGTGCCGTACCCTGGCGATCCTTTTCATACCAACGCGAGACATAGGCGATGCCAACGGCGAAGGTGCCGCCGGCGAAGCCGACGCCCAACGCTGCCACGAGGAACATCTCATAGGTCGACACTGTGGACAGCAGCCAAACCGCCACTGAGGTCAGGGCCATGACAGCGGCATAGACCCGGCGGCCACCGTATTGATCGGTCCAGATCCCCAGGAAGATGCGGCTCAACGAGCCTGTGAGGATCGGCGTCGCGACCAGAATACCGAACTCCGTGTCGGACAGGCCAAGATCCTGTTTGATCTTGATGCCGATGATCGAGAAGATCGTCCAAACGGCGAAACAGACCGTGAAGGCAAAGGTGCTGATACCGAGAACTTGGTTCTGTTGGCCCCGCGTGACGCCCCGCAGTTCATGCATGGTTTACTCCTCCGCTGCTGCCTAGCAATTGCAGGCGGGGGAACCCCTGCTCCCCACGCGGAGGGATACTTGTCGTCTTGCAGGGAGATTTATTTGATGCACGTCAATTCATGGGAAAACAGGACTGAAAAAGGCGCATCAACGCTGTTTTTGTACTCTATGATTGTTTTTTTATGATCCCTATTTACTATTTTTCGTCTATCCACTTGATAAATATCAAATGCCAGGATTAACTGGCCGAGAATTTTGGTCAGACGATTCGGAGAGTCGCGTGAGATCGGACGACATACCGCTGGTGCGCGAACTTGATCTCTTCGTCGAGATGGCGGAAGCCAACTTCGATGAGCTGATGCAGGCCGCTTTCTTGCAGCGCTTCCCGCCGCAGGTCCAGCTCATCACCGAGGGCGATCCCGCGGATTTCCTCTATATTGTGATCGATGGAAGCGTCGAACTCTTTGCCGCAAGCAATAGCCGCGAAGCCTCTCTGGAGATCGTACGCCCCGTTTCCACCTTTATTTTGGCCGCTGTTCTACGCGATGCGGTCTATTTGATGTCGGCGCGCACGATTGAGAGTTCCCACATCCTCATGGTCCCCTCGGAAAATGTCCGCACAATCTTTGCCCGTGATGCCGACTTCGCCCGTTCGGTCGTCGGCGAGCTCTCCGGGCGGTACCGGGCGGTGGTCAAATCGCTGAAAAGCCACAAGCTGCGCAATGCCGTTGAACGCCTGGCCAACTGCCTCCTCCGCCTGGAAATCGAGCAGGGCTCCAACGGGGTGGCGCAGTTGCAAGTCGACAAACGGACCCTTGCGGCCTTGCTGGGCATGACCCCGGAAAACCTGTCGCGCGCCTTTGCCACCTTGAAGCCCTATGGCGTCGAGGTGAACGGCCGTGAAATCCGACTAACCAAGCTCGACGACCTGCGCAATCTGGCAAAGCCCACCCCTCTGATTGACGACCCGGCAACGTAAAGACCCGGCTCGCCACGTAACGAAAGGAACGACTACATGCCCAGCAAAAACCTGCCCGGTGCCGCCGGTAAAGTTGCCGAGGTCTATCCGGATATCTGGGAAGCCTACGCCTCGCTGGGTCAAGCCTGCGCGGAGAGCGGCCCCCTGGATGCCAAGACCCGTCGCCTGGTGAAGCTGGCCCTGGCCATCGGCGCCGCTTCTGAAGGCGCCACACACTCACACGCGCGCCGCGGCGCGAGCGACAACCTCAGCGCCGAAGAAATGAAGCAGGTCGCCTTGCTGGCCATTCCCACCCTCGGCTTTCCCCGCGCCATCGCCGCCCTCACCTGGATCGAAGACGTCACGGAGAAGTCATAGCGTCCTGGCGCCGAGAAGACGCTGCACCCGATCCGAGAACACCCCACCGAGACCCGATTGAAGGGCGCATTGCGACGCGCAATTGGGTAATGTGGCTAACCTCCCAGTGTCCTGAGGCGCGCCGAGGCTTATCATTGAGGCTCATGGTTCAAAAATTCCGCAGCGTGTCGCACAGACGTGACGGTCGGAAGCCTCTCGGCTTGCTGCCGTTTCTGGCCGTCTGCTTTTTGGTTCCCCTGGCGGGCTGCGCCTCGGCACCGCGGTACGACCCCGTTCCGGAATACCTGGTCGAGGCGGCCGATCTGCCGGCATTCTCGAAAGTGCGTTATTGGGGCGATAGGGCACTGCCCGATCAGGAGGCATTCATGTCGGCCAACGCGGAGGCTCTCCGCGAACGCGCCGTTCTCCTGGCGGAGCAGGGAAAACCCTACCTGACCCACTATCTCGCACTTTCCGGCGGCGGCGCCGAGGGCGCTTTCGGGGCCGGGCTGCTGGTGGGCTGGACCGAAGCGGGCACGCGCCCGGAGTTCCAAGTCGTCAGTGGCATAAGCACCGGCGCCCTGACGGCGCCCTTCGCTTTTCTCGGCCCCGAGTACGACGCCCAACTCAAGGAGGCCTACACCACGGTCTCAACATCGAGCATTCTAAAGCGTAATATCCTGGCCGGCATTCTCGGCGGCGTGGCGCTATCCGACACGGCCCCCTTTGCCAAACTGATCAAGGACTTCACGAACCAGGAAATGCTCGTGGCCATCGCTCGCGAACACCGCAAGGGGCGGCGGCTCTTCATCGGCACTACCAATCTGGATGCAGGACGGCCGGTGGTCTGGGATATCGGCGCCCTCGCCAATAGCGGCAATCCCGATGCACTCGGGTTGTTCCGCAAGATCATACGGGCGTCCAGCGCTATACCGGGGCTCTTCCCGCCGGTCCTCTTCGACGTCGAGGCCGGTGGCCAGAGCTACGAGGAATTGCATGTCGACGGGGGTGTCACATCCCAGGTCTTCCTCTATCCCGCCAAAATCGATTTGCGGCAGTTGGATGCGCGCGCCGGTGTGCAAGTCGATCGCCGCCTCTACATCATCAGGAACAGCAAAATCACGCCTGACTACGAAGCCGTCAGACCCGGAATGTTCAACATTTCCAAACGTTCCATCGACACGCTCATCAAGAACCAGGGTCTCGGCGATCTATACCGGCTTCACGCCCTGACCAATAGGGACGGCATCGACTACAACCTCGCCCACGTGCCCCCGAGCTTTCAGGAAATTCCGCGCGAGACCTTCGACCAGGAGTACATGCGCAGCCTCTTCGATCTGGGCTACGACATGGCGCACCAGGGCTACCCCTGGCTCAAGGGGCCACCGGGAACCGAAGACGACTAGGCTCAGTCCGGCACTTGGGCCATACCCCTGATCTTGAGAGAAAAGTCGGGATCGTCGAGAGTTGTCCGGGAGGGATCCAGATAAGCGACCTGCCGGGCCTGCTCCAAACCGCCATCCGTGGCGATGACACCCAAGTCAAAAGCAAGCTCGTCAGAGTACCCGGGCAGTACGACCCGATAGTCGAACCACCTCTGCCATAGGGAAACATGCTCTGCGTACTTGAGGATGTTCGTCGTGCAGTTGTCGGTCACCGTGTTGTAGAAGCTGGGGTTCCTGCGCTGCTCTTCAACGGAACTGAGAAGGCTGCGAAGCAGCGCCTCCGCCTTCGGCTTCGCCAGCGTCAATTGATACAGCAAAGCCCGCTGCGAGCGAATGTGCGTGCGCAGCCCCACGACGTCGCGCTCGTCGGCGACAATATAGACCAGTTCGTAATTCCTCAGCAGCCCCTTGATCGGTCCGTAGTCCTGGCCGACTTCCTGGCGCGCTTCGATAGAAACCACCAAAAAACGGCCATCCTCGAAACCGAAACTGAGGAAGGTATGGGCCAGCCCGTAACTGGCGAAGTGTGAAATGCCGTACCAGACGCTGGTAAGCTTGGTCAGGTCATAGTCAGCGTCGTAGTAGTTCGCCGCCGCGATCGAACCATCCGGATCGTAGTTGAAGTTCCTGATATTGCGGAGCGCCACAAGATCGCCATCGACTTCAGCCTCCGGCAAGACGGCATACTCGATCTTCCAGTCGCGCTCCAGGCTGGGCGTTCGAAAAAACAGCACCAGCGCCAGCGCCGCACCCGCTCCCAGCGCCAGATACCCGAGAGACTTCGCGAAGCGGGCAAGCTTCATGGAACGATGACCGTCGTCAGTTCAAGTATTTCAGTTTTCAAACTTTCAGTGCCGGGTTTCATGAAGGGATCATGTCGTGAAGCCCCTCTCCCCTCAAGTCAGAACTGAGCCCAACACCGGACCGACGCTCCGGAGATTCGACGTCATACCGAAGCAAAGAACCGCTGGCGCAAGACCAAGAAACCGGGTCCTACACCGACAGGTTCCCATTCACTGATTTTCGAAACTGGGTGGGAGTCATCCCCGCCCGATTTTTGAAAGCTCGGGTGAAGTTCGCCGGATCGGTATAGCCCAACATAGATGCGATCTCATCAATTGATCGAGACCTGTCACCGAGCAACTCACGGGCAAGGTTGATCTTGATATCGGTTGCCAGGTCCGAAAAGGTCACCCCCGAACTCGCCAGGCGCCGCTGCAGTGTCCGCACAGGAAGGCCGGCTTTGCCCGCTACCGTTGGCAGGTCCGGGTTTCCGGTCAACAACTGAGACTTCACGATCTCCCGGACCAGATCGACGAGGGAACCCTCTGGCATCTTAGCGGACGCACGGGTTGAATTCTTGAAATTCGCCATCCGATTGGAGCCAACACACAAGCTTCTGCGGATTTGATGCGGAAAGTTTGCGTTGGTTTGATCCAGCAGTCTTGTCTTTGCATGCCACCACCCGCGACGGGCCACGGCCCGACGGCACCCTGCGTTCAGTCGGCCAGACGTTGAAGACCCATCAAGCAGGTGTGGCCGAGCGCACCAAGGAGCGGCGGAACTCCCGGGGTGTCACCCCGGTCCATTGCTTAAAAGCGCGGCTGAAGTTGGCCGCATCGGAATAGCCAAGGGATAACGAGATATCGAGCTGCTTCTTCCAGGGATCGGCGAGCATTTCCTGCGCCAGGCCCCGGCGCACATCGGCAACCAGATCCGAAAACACCAGGCCGGCCTCAGAAAGCCGGCGCTGGAAGGTCCGCACAGTCATCTCGATCGCTCGCGCCACTGCCGATATTTCTGGATAGCCACCACACAGCTGGCTCCGGATGACCGCCCTGACCGAACCGACGAAGGAGTCTTCCGGCCGCGTTGCGTTCAATCGGGTGAGCAGCGCTTGCATTTGCAATTCCCCGAGCGGCCGCGCGTAGACCATCGGCAGGTCGAGCAGGTCCCGTGGAAAGACAAGCGCATAGGCGGTCTCGGCGTAGCGGGAGGTTCCCCCGAACCGCGATTGGAAACTGCGCAAATTCCGCCGTGTCGATTCCCCGAGCAAAATCTCGTTCGGTTGCCAGCCTGAACTCGTTGCCAAGCGGATGACCGTGCGAAACAAGACCAGACTGGCTTCGCAGTCATGTCGATGTCCCTCACCGCTGTCGCGAGCCCCATTCAATTGGTAGCTCCAGCGCACCGTATCGTCGTCAAGTTCAAGCCAGCATGTCATGGCCGGCGAGAATTTATGGACCAGAGCGTTGGTCGTCTCGATGGCTCGGCGGAGTGTCGGCGCGCCGGAAATCAGACGGCCAAAGGGACCGAGATCTTCGATCTTCATGCGCTCGGCCATCGATATCCCGAAATGCTCGTCACCGGTCTCGCGCGCACTGGAGGCGAGCAAATTGAGGTAGTCGCGAATTGGAAGGGTCAGTTCGGGCTGAGAAGTCAGCTCAATTGGAATTCCAGCCTCGCGGAACGGACGGTCGAGCTTTCCCCCGTGGTCGGCCAGGACTTCCGGCACGGGGGCAATCATGCTTGCGTAGACAAAGGGAGGGAAACCGAAAGACTTCATACTCTCATACTCTGTGATCGCCGCTGCATGCGATCCCTCGGACCAATCTGTACCCGAGAGCGCCAACCCCAAGTCTCACGCTCTCGAACACCAACAAAATTCCTAAGCGAATGATATAGTACGAAAGATTAGGTTAACAGGGCCCACGGGGGCCAGGGACATATTTTCGACAGCGCGGCGCCGCGCGATCGTACAGGCCGCACTTCGGAAAATGGCCAGAGTTTGCGGCCGCTGGCGGCCGGATGGCGGCGGGTCGGGCTGTTCAGGATCGAAATCACTGACCGGCGGCCCCCTTCATCCAAAGCAGGGCTGAGACCTAAATAGGATTGGGCTATCTTCCTATGCCTTGCCTGACCGGCACTGGTGCTTCCGGACGCTCGCAGAGCAAGAATTCGGACCGCAAGGAGCTCAAAATCTTGATCTGTCGACAATCCAGGCAGTCCGTAGGAGCTGCACCCCAGTCCTCACGGCTAAGTTCAGTAATCCAGCTTGATCTCCAGGCTACTTCTCAGCCGATTGAAGTCTTTTGGCTTCAAGTCCCGCCCAAAATCGTCGACAATATGGGTCTAATCTGAGAACCAAGCATTCGAGGTTGGCCGTGAGCGACGATAATTTGAGCCGGCAAAGCGCCGGCGGGTCATTGACCAGCCGCGTCCAAGCGGCGATCGAGCACATGATCATGAGCGGCGAGCTGCGCGGCGGCGACAAGGTCAACGAGATCAACCTCTCGGAGAAATTCGGCACCAGTCGTGGACCGCTGCGGGAAGCCTGCCGGGCGCTGGCGCAGGAAGGCCTGCTGGTTGCCATTCCAAATCGCGGCGTCTTCGTGCGCGAGATCGACCTGCGTGAAGCGCTCGAAGTCTACGATGTCCGCTCCGCCCTCGACGAGCTGATGGGGCGCTTGATTGCCGAGCGAGCAACCGACGCTCAAGTCAAAGAACTCTACAGCCTGATCGATACAATGGACCGCGCGGCTGCCGAACGCGATCTCGAGCTCTACTACCCCACTAATCTGGAATTCCACAATCGCCTGCTGGCTTACGCCAACAATCAGCGCCTGGAACGCCTCTACAAGAGCCTTATCAAGGAGCTGCACCTGTTTCGGCGCAAAGGGCTCCTGCAACTAGGCTCGATGCGCATCTCGAATGAAGAGCACCGCCAGATCGTTCAGACCATCGAAGCGCGCGATCCAATTGCTGCCGGCGTCAGCATGAAAAGCCATGTGCTCGCAGCCAAGCATCGCCTGCTCGCTGCCGTGGAAGCCGAGCGCGCGCAGGAGATCATGCGTGGAAAGGCAGCGCCGGCGGGCCGCCGTCAGCCTCAGGGCGCCTAGAGCCTTTCCTAGCCAGATTGAACCATTCTGACGGAGTGGATTTGTGACAAGGGCAAGGGGTTTGGCGCCGGGCATAGCGGCGCTATGGCCAAGACAAAGCCCGCAGGCCTTGGCGCAAAGCCGCCCGTCCCTCCGGGTTTCCAAGCGGCGGCCGCCCGCGGCGTCGCAAGGCTTGTCCGATGCACCGCATCGCGCTGCGCCTTGCTCCTAGCGGATCGGCTCTCCGCTCGGAAACAGAATTGCTTCAATCTGACTAGGAAAGGCTCTAGAGCAAATCCGACCTAGCGCCCCTGGAACTGCGGTTCCCGCTTTTCCAGGAAGGCGCGACGGCCCTCTTTGTAGTCCTCGCTGGCGAAACACTCGGCGACCAGTCGGTCGCATAGCGCCAAATCCGTCTCCGCAGGATCTTTCAGCACCTCGTTGGCGATCAGCTTCATCGCCTTGACGGTCAGCGGCGCATTCCCGGCGATCTGCTTGGCGTAATCGGATACGAAGCCTTCCAGTTCCTCCTCGGCCAGCACTTGCTGAACCAGGCCGATGCGAAACGCTTCCTCGGCATCGATGCGCTTTGCGGAAAACATCAGATGCTTGGCTCCCGCCACACCAACGGCGTTCACCAGGCGCTTGATCGCCGCATAGGGATAGCCCAGCGCCAGGCGCGCCGCGGGCATGCCGAACTTGGACTTCGCCGAGCAAAAACGCAGATCGCAGGCGGCCGCGAGATTGAGGCCCCCGCCCAGGCAATAGCCGTTGACCATGGCGATCGTCGGCTTGGTAAAATTCTGGATCCGCTCGTAGACGGCCTTGACGCGCTCGTTGTAGTGCTCCACGGCCTCCATCGAGCCGCGTTCCTTTTCGAACTTCGAGATATCCGCGCCGGAGACAAACGATTTCCCTCCAGCCCCGGAGAGCACGACGACGCGAATCTCCCCCCGACCTTCAAAGTCGTCGAGGATCGCATCGGCGGCATCCCACATTTCCAAAGAAACCGCGTTATGTTTTTCCGGGTTGTTGAAGATCAGATGCCCGACCGCTCCGTCCAGTCGGCTCAACATCATCTCGCTCTGCTCTGCCATCACTCTCTCGCTTGCTACCGCGCCGTTACTTAGATCACCTGCCGCTCACGCAGGTCCGCAATTTGCGGCCCGTCATAGCCGATCTCCGCAAGAACTTCCTGCGTATGCTCGCCGCGCTCCGGCGGGTGCTGGACGATCTTGCTGGGCGTATCGGTGAGCACAACAGGCTGTCCCACAAGCCGGGTCTTGCCGAAGGGAATTGTCTCTGCTTCCTGCGCGATTCCCAGATGCTGGACCTGCGGATCATCGAAGACTTCGTTGATCGCATAGATTTCGCCGCAAGGTACGCCCTTCTCCAGCAGCAGTTCGACAAGTTCGTGACTCGTCTTTGTGCGCGTGATCGCCTCGATCTCCTGATGAAGCTGGTCACGGTTTTCCAGCCGCGAGGCATTGTCGACATACTCGGCCGAGTCGGCCCACTCCGCCCTATCCATGGCTTTGGCGAAGATCCGCCAGATCGCATCGCCGGCCACCGCGATATTGATGGCACCATCGGCCGTCTCGAAAACGCCCGTCGGCACACTGGTCGGATGGTTGTTGCCCGCCTGCTGTGGGATCTCGCTCTTGGTCAACCAGCGCGCCGCCTGGAAATCCAACATGAAGATCTGCGACTGCAGCAAGGAGGTGTGCAGCCACTGTCCCTCGTTGGTTTTTTCCCGGTTGATCAGGGCCATGAAAATGC
>PJEL010004020.1_pt1 | contig 12307 bp, 9 predicted proteins | sample 1853271 | NCBI WGS metagenome assembly PJEL01 (sample SAMN08108733, study PRJNA415343) | Invertebrate metagenome, whole genome shotgun sequencing project. | host: Globobulimina | place: Sweden: Gullmar Fjord | collected 2015-08 | reverse complement strand
AGTGCATCCGGCAAGATCGGTAATTTTCTTCACCACCGCCTCGGGCGCCGGCTATGGGCTGATCGCCTGGTTCGGTGTGCTGGCCGCCCTCGGTCTGCTGCCCGCCGATCGTTGGCTCGGCGTCGCCGGCTTCGCGGTGGGGCTCGTACTGGTGGTCCTTGGCCTGCTGTCCTCGACCTACCACCTCGGGCATCCCGAACGCGCCTGGCGGGCGCTCAGCCAGTGGCGTTCTTCTTGGCTGTCGCGCGAAGGGGTGGCAGCCGTGCTGACGTTCCTGCCTGTCGGCCTCTTCGCGATCTGCTGGGTTATTTTGGGAAGCAATAGCGGTTTCGCCGCTGTCCTGGGTTTGCTGGCCAGCCTCGCCTGCGTCGTCACGGTGGCTTGCACGGCGATGATCTATGCCTCTCTCAAGACCATTCGGGCCTGGACCTGTGCTTGGACGCTGCCCGTCTATCTGCTGCTTTCCGCGCTTTCCGGGGGGGTTTTGGTGAACCTGCTGGTACAGTTGTGGGGCCTGCCGCTGCAGGGCGATTTAGCTTGGGTGGTGACGGCGCTTTTCGTCGCAGCCGGCGCGGCAAAGCTGCTCTATTGGCGTGATATCGACCGGGGGCAGAGTGTCAGCAGCGCCGAGTCGGCCACCGGTCTGGGGGGGCTCGGGCGGGTGCACCTGCTCGAGGCGCCCCATAGCGAATCCAACTATTTGATGCAGGAAATGGGTTTCAAAATTGCCCGCAAGCATGCCGCAAAACTCCGCCGATTGGCCTTGCTGATTGGCTTTCTCGCGCCCTTGCTGCTCACCGCCCTGGGCCAGATCGCGCCCGGCATCCTCTCGCTTTTAGCGGCGATCGCGAGCGTCCCGCTGCTCGGATTCGGGTTGGCGGTGGAGCGCTGGCTGTTCTTCGCCGAAGCCAAGCACGTTGTCAGTCTCTACTACGGTGAAAGTCGTGCCTGACGTGCGTTCGACAATATTCACGCTTTAACTGCATGATTAAGAATGCTTTTATTGCAATGCGGTATAAACGGAAGATAAGCTCAGGTCGTCGAGTCTAGGCCCTGCGCCGCAGGGCTGGTTGAAAGCCTATTTTGATGAACATCTATCTGCCCATCGCAGAGATCTCTGTGAATGTCTTTCTCCTCTTGGGCATGGGTGGTGCTGTCGGCTTTCTTTCCGGCCTCTTCGGGGTCGGTGGCGGGTTTCTCATGACGCCGCTGCTGATCTTCATCGGCGTCACCCCGGCGGTGGCGGTGGCGACCGAGGCCAACCAGATTGTCGCTTCATCGGTTTCGGGGGTGCTGGCGCACTGGCGCCGCGGCAATGTCGATTTTCGCATGGGCGGCGTTCTGCTGGTCGGCGGCACGCTCGGTTCCATGTTCGGTGTCTGGCTGTTCACCTACTTGCGGTCACTTGGCCAGCTCGATCTCGTGATCACCCTCTGTTACGTCGTATTTCTCAGCACCGTCGGCGGGCTGATGTTCATCGAGAGCAGCCGCGCCCTGTTCCGGCGCCGGCGCCAGGGCGACGTAAAACGGAAACTGCACCAGCATCACTGGATGCACGGGTTGCCGTTCAAGATGCGGTTTCGCAAGTCGAAGCTCTACATCAGCGCCCTGCTGCCGATCCTCATTGGCTTCATTGTCGGCGTGCTGGCCGCCATCATGGGGGTTAGCGGCGGCTTCATCATGGTGCCGGCGATGATCTATCTGCTCGGCATGCCGACTTCCGTCGTGGTCGGCACCTCGCTGTTTCAGATCATCTTCGTGACCGCGACGGTCACCTTCCTGCAAGCTTCCCACAACCAGACGGTCGACGCTCTTCTGGCGCTCATTCTGCTGACCGGCGGGGTCATCGGCGCCCAGATCGGTACCCGGGCAGGGACGCGGTTGCGCGGCGAACAGCTGCGCATTCTCCTGGCGATCATGGTGCTTGCCGTTTGCGGCAAGCTGTTCTTCGACTTGGTGGTGACGCCCGATGATCTCTATGCCATCGGCAAGGCGGCGGTGCATTGACATGAGACTGCGCGCTGTCCTCCTCTCCATCGCTGTGATGTTCCTGGCCATGCCGGGCGCGGCGCAGACGCCGCTGGTCGCCGACCTTTCCGAGCATCAGATTCAGATCACGACGGGTTTCGTCGGCACCGACGTGCTGCTGTTCGGGACCGTCGAGCCGGACAGCAACGTGGTGGTCGTGGTGCGTGGCCCGGAGGAGGAGACCACCGTCTGGCGCAAGGGCCGCTACGCCGGCATCTGGGTGAATGAACGCCGTATCGTGTTCGAGCGGGTGCCGAGCTTCTATGCGGTCAGTAGCAGCGCACCTCTAGGCGAGATCGCCAGCGCCATCACCCGGTCACGCCATGGTATGGGGGCGGAATATCTACGCCTGCGCAGCGCTGGAGAGGACGTCGCCGAGCAGGTTCTGGCCGATTTCAAGAGCGCCCTGATTCGGAACAAGCAGCACGAAGGGCTTTTTGCCACCAAAGGAGATAAAATTACTTTCCTCGGCGGTCAGCTGTTCCGCACGCGATTGCACTTTCCGGCGAATGTGCCGACCGGCTTCTATGACGTCGAGGTCTTCATGCTGCAGAACGGTCGGGTCACTCATGCCCAGACCACGCCGCTGATCGTGCGCAAGGCCGGACTGGGCGCCGATATTTTCTTCTTTGCCCACAACTACTCCGCCTTCTACGGCATCATTGCGGTGCTGCTGGCCGCTGTCGCCGGGGTGCTCGCTGCCTTCATCTTCCGAAAGAACTGAGCGGACAAGGCCTTAGCCGGCCAGTCTGTTCTGCTGTGTCGACTCAGCGCCCGCGCGGCTTTCGCGCGCCTGCCAGGCCTGGGCATGAAGAACGGCCATGCTTGTCGTATCGCTCAGCAGGTCGCGTTTGTCGCCGACGTGAAGGCTTGCAGGTCCCTGTTCCTGCAGCTGCGCGATCAGTCCGTCGAGGCGCAGCCGTTCGCTCGCGGTACGGGCTTTGCTCTCCAACATCGCGCGATGTAAGGCATTGGCGAAGGGGTCTGCAATCGCCTGCTCGAAAAACGACGCACCAGTCATTTCGGCGGGCCGCTTGGCCAGGCTTTTCTTGAGCATCTCCAGCACGCGCGGCGGCTGGGTCTCGCAGGGTGTCAGGAAGAGGCCCCGGTTTTTCAGCCGGCGACCCAGATCTACGCGGCTGGTAAGGCGCGAGAGGGGGATGGAGAGTATCGGGCCCGCCAGCACCGGTGTCAGCCAGAAGAAGAATTCCGGAATGAAGACGTAGCCGAGGACGGCAACGGCGAGGCCGATCAGCGTATGCATTCCATGTGCGGCAGTGGCTTCACGCCAGGAGGTTTCGCCGTCGTCGCGCTGCTGAGGCGCCCAGCGCACGCTCCGGCCGGCCAGGATGGAGACCACGAAGGTGCTCTGGAAGAGCATCAGGATCGGCGCCAGCAAGATCGACAGCAGGCTCTCAAGAACCACGCTCAGCGCGGCTCTGAAAGCGCCGCCGTGGGCCCGCAAAAGCTGCCGGTCACGAAACAGCGCCAGATAGCCCAAGACCTTCGGCAGGTAGAGGATGGCCAAAGTGATGGCCAGCAGGGTGGTCGCCTCGAAGGCATAGGATACGGGCCAGTTGGGGAAGAGGTCGCCGTCGATGAAGTAGCTGTGCTCGGTCTGCGCCTGGCGCAAGACTTCCAGGCCTGAGAGCGCGAGCAGCAACAGCCACAGCAAGGACGACAGATATGACATCACGCCCATGCCGAGGTGCAGCCGGCTGACCGCGGGCAGGCCCCTGGCCAGCAGTACGCGCAGATGCTGCAGGTTGCCCTGGCACCACCGTCTATCGCGCTTGGCGTGATCGATCAGGGTCGGCGGCGGTTCTTCGAAGCTGCCGCCGAGATCGTCGGCCAGCCAAACCTCCCAGCCGGCGCGGCGCAGCAAGGCGGCTTCGACGAAATCATGGCTCAGGATCTCCCCGCCGAAAGGTTCGCGGCCGGGCAGCGCCGGCAGGCCGCAGTGCTCCATAAACGGTGCTACACGGATGATCGCATTGTGCCCCCAGTAGTTGGAGTCACCCTCCAGCCAGTAGGCCAGTCCGGCAGCGAAGGGCGGGCCGTAGACGCTGCTGGCGAACTGCTGAATGCGGGCAAACAAAGACTCTCGAAGCACCGGCACCGGAGGGACCTGAATCAGGCCGACCTGCGGGTTTAGATCCATGCGGGCGACCAGGCTGGCCAGACAGTCGCCGGACATGACGCTGTCGGCGTCCAACACCACCATGTAGTCGTAGCGGTAGCCCCAGGCCAGGCAGAAGTCGGCGATATTGCCGCTCTTGCGGGCGTGGTTGTGCGGTCGGTGGCGGTAGTAGACATCGATCCGGCCGGCAAAATCCCGATTCAGGCGGCTCCAGGCCAGTTCCTCCGCCAGCCAGATCTCCGGGTCGGTGGTGTCGCTGAGGATAAAGAGGTCAAAGCGGTCGACGATGCCGTACCCGCAAAGCGACTCCAGGGTGGCCTCCAGGCCGGCGCAGACGCGCTCGGGGTCCTCATTGTAGATCGGCATGACCAGTGCTGTGGTTCCCCGCAGGGAACCCGCCTCCGGGGAGGACGGTGCTTCCTGGAGCTTGCCTCTACGTGGGCTTCGCAGCCCGGCGGCAAATCCGAATACCGAGATCCAGAAGGCGTTGGTAATCCAGGCAAAGAGCGTGGCGAAGAGGCAGAGGATCCAGAACTCCAGCAGTGAGAAACCCTCGGCAGCGAGAATTGTGCCGAGCACGAAAGCGGCCGTGCCCGTCGAAGCGAGCACGAGCAACAGGAGCAGGAAGCGCCTTGGCCGTGGTCTCACTCTTGCCGACACCTTTTTCGACCGGTCAGGGGATAAAGACGACCGCCAGCCAGCAGAGGCTTGCGGTCAGGCTCTGGGCAGGCCGGCCAAACTGAAGCTGGCGCAGCCAAGCGGTGCTCGGGCGCCAGAGGGAGAGGTCTTGCGGGGGCATGTTGCGGAGGTCGCGAGGCGGGGTATTGCGCGCCGCGGCCCGATTGGCGGTCAGGCGGAGGGCGAGGCGTCCGCGCGTCGTCGGCACCTTTTCCGAATCGCAATCCAACCGGAACTCGCCAGCGAGACAACGATCCGCGGCGGCAATGATCTCGCTCCAGGTCCAGTCGGTCCTGGTGCTCTGTGACCGCAGGTCCTGAAGGACCGCGGCAATCAGACGGCCGCGCTGAGCGTGATCTCGTGCTCCTGCGGCGCGCAGATAGCGGTCAACGCGGCTCGACAGCATCAACCTGTCGGGCCAATCGGACTCGTTGGAGGTCTCGGTCAGGCGCGCTTCCAAAGGTAGCTCCAGGTTTCGGTCAAGGCATGGTCCCGGTCCTTCAGAAAGGCCCGGAGTTCGATGCTGTCCTGCCCTTCGGGGTCCAGTTCGAAGAGCGCCAGCCAGGTCCCGGTCGCCGGGTTGAGTCGGCATTTGGCCTCCAGCACCTTGCCGGCGGAGGCCGAGGCGACGAGGTCTGCGGGGTTGTCGTCGGAAAGCGCCGCGAGAACGCCGCCGCCAAACTCCACTGCGAAGCGCCGCCGCTCCGGCGTGGCGCCGCCGGCTTCGCGGGTGGACAGGGCACGACCAGTTTCGGGAAAGTCGGGATAGCTGCTGCCGAAGCGCAGGCGATAGGCGAAGGGCCAGATCTGGCCGGACTCCACTGCGCGTTCCGGCACCCAGAACAGGCCGATATTGTCGTAGCGCTCGAAGTCGCTCGGAATTTCGATCAACTGGGCCAGACCCTTCCCCCAAGAGCCTTGGGGTTCGACCCAAACACTGGGGCGGCGTTCGTAGTTCAGATCGAGATCCTGATAGTGGCGGCTGTCGCAGTCACGCTGCAGCAAGCCGAAGCCAATCGGGGTTTCGTCCTCGAAGGAACTGATTTGCAGCGTCTCGCGGTTGGCAAGGGGGCGCCAAATCCACTCGCCGCCACCCGTGGCCAGCAGCATGCCGTCGGAATCGTGGACCTCCGGACGCAGGTCGTCGATTGGCCGGGTCGAATTTTCGCCATAGAGGAACATGGAGGTGAGGGGGGCAATGCCGAGTTTCTCTACGGCCGTGCGGGTGAAGAGTTCGGCGCGTACCTCCATCTGCGTCTCGCTGCCGGGCGTCAGCTTGAACTGATAGGCGCCGGCCAGGCTCTCGCTGTCCAGCAGCGCAAAGATCTCAATGCTGCGAGCGCCTCTTTGAGGCTTTCTCAACCAGAATTCCTGGAAGTAGGGGAACTCTTCCTTTTTGGGAAGCCCGGTGTCGATGGCGAGGCCGCGTGCGGAGAGACCATAGTGCTGACCGGCGGCGAGCAGGCGGAAGTAACTGGCGCCGAGAAACACCCCCAATTCGTCGAAGCGGTCATCACGATTCAGGGGGTACATCAGGCGGAACCCGGCAAAGCCGAGGTCCTCCGGCGGCGCCTCGGGCAGGGCGGCAGCGCTGAAGTCGAATAGCTCCGGGGTATAGGAAACCGGCGTGACCTCATCTCAGTCAATTTCGTTGACGGCAATCTCTTGGCGAAAATAGGACCCGCGCGGAAAAAACTGCACTTGAAACGGCGATGCTTCTTTGCGCCACAGACTCGCTTCCGGATGGAAGCGGATGGCGTGGTATTGCTCCGGGCTTAACTGCGCCAGCTTCTCCGGCAGGCGCTTGGCCGTCGGTTTGAAGGGTTCATCGGCCAGGGCCGAAGCCATTTGAGCGACCGTATCGAAGCCGAAGGCGGCGCCGGGCATTGCGAGAGTCCACTTGCCGGCGGCCCGCGCGGGGCTTTCCGGCCAGAGGGCGCTCGCCGGCAGCAGGGTTCCAGCGCTTGCGCCTGCCAGAAAGGTTCGTCGGTTGAGAATACGAGGTAGCAAGCTCTTTACTCGCAGTAGTGGCTGGTCGCCAAGCTGGACTACCTGAAATCGCGTTGCTTCAGGTACGCCGGCCAGCTGATTTGGCGGTGCGGAATTCCCCGTCGCATCGGTGCCGGGGACCTGCAGGAGATAGACTTACAGCCCCTGAATTTGTTCCAGAGGTTGGCGGTCACCGCCCCGCAAAGCATTGTCAGGCGTTTGAATTTTTTGACCTTGGCGGCCTTGATTGCATCGACTTCCACGATATAAACCGCCGCTTCCAAAAGGCGGAAGAGTCAAGGAAGTGGCATTGACGTGACTTCATTCAGCGGCTCTTGCACCCGCGGCAGTGGTTGCTTTCGCCTGCTGTTCCGGTCGGACCTGCTCGGTGGTTTGGCAAGGTCCAGAGGATCCCCGACAAGGGCTTCGTCCGGCGCACTTGGTTTGCACTCTATGGTCGGAAAATGTGCTCGGAGAAATTAGAGGCGTTGACTCGAACTTGCCGAACTTCGTGCTGTGATCGACTGCTTATGTAGTGGTGTATTCGAACTGTACATGACCCCATCACGTCGCGCGAAATACGACAAGCGATCTGCATTGAGTCTTTGAAGAACGACCTGTGCGTTGCGATCAAAATCAAAGCAACGGATGTCGCATTGAGCACATCGAATTGCACTGTTGGATGTCGTTCTGTTGCATCTCGTCTCTATGCGGATCTCTTGTTCATCGACACGACTGTTTCCGATTGTTTCATTGGCCTTTCTCTTTTCTTGTCAGTGCTTCATCAAAGATGCACAATCCGCTCAGCAGGGTGGCATCACCGGATTCGTTCTTACGTAAGGGGATTAGACAATTGGCAATTAAGAAAACCGCTAGAAAACCGGCTGCGAAGAAAAAAGCGCCGGCGAAGAAACGAGCAGCCGCTAAGAAGAAAGCGCCTGCGAAGAGGAGCGTCGCCAAGAAGACGGCGCGTAAGTCCACCGCTAAGAAGCGCACAGTCAGGAAGACAGCTGCGAAGAAAACTGCCCGCAAATCAACCGCCAAAAAGCGCACTGCGAAGAAGGCCGTGCGCAAGACTGCGGCGAAGAAGCGGCCAGTTAAGAAAGCTGTAAGGAAGGCTGTTAAGAAAGTTGTGCGGAAGACCGCAGCGAAGAAGCGGCCAGTTAAGAGGGTAGCTAAGAAAGCTGTAAGGAAGACTGCTAAGAAAGTTGTGCGGAAGACCGCAGCGAAGAAGCGGCCTGCGAAGAAGGTCGTTCGGAAAAAAGCAACTAGATCAGCTTCTTAAGCCTGCCACCTTGCCTGGGGGCGGTCGACGACCGCTTCTGGTTACCGCTCAGCGGTAGATACGAAAATTGAATATGGCGGCCACCGATCTGGTGGTCGCCATTTTCTTTTTTTTGCCGCTTCGACAGTTGCCTGCGCATAGCTGCCGCCGCGCAGTTTTTCCTGTCAGGAGTCGCCCTCGCGCGGCTCATTTCCGAAGATCGAAATGGCATCGTGCAAGTCGGGGAGGACCCGCTCCACCGCGGCCTCACCTTCGGCGATAATTTCGTCGGCCCGATCGAACTCGAAGAGTCCGTATGCGCCGAGCCGTGGCGTAATGTGTACGTCGGGTGGTTCACCTGCGAGGCGCGATCGCGAGATACGGTCCTGGACGATTCCCAGGGACGAAATCATGACTCCGAACATGCTGGGATGACTCGGTTCGCGCCGAAAAATACGCCGGGCCAGAGTCCCGATTCGCGACGGTTTTGCCACTTCGTCGTTTTCTTTGAGCTCATTTAGCAGGTCGAAGCCGGCGACAGTCGGCACGGCAGCACCGGCGCGACGCTCCTTGCCGATCATGTCGGCGTTAAGATTTACCGCGATGGTCATCTGCGCGCCCAGTGCATGGCAGACCGATACCGGCACGGGATTCACGAGGGCGCCGTCGACCAACCAGCGGTTATCGTGCTGCATCGGTTCGAACACGCCGGGCAGCGAAAATGAGGTGCGCATCGCATCGACCAGGTCGCCTTCGCGAAGCCAGACTTCATGGCCGGTCACCAGGTCGGTGGCGATCGCCACGAAGGGGATGCCGAGGTCTTCAATTTTGATGTCGCCGATATGATCGCGCATGGCATCGACCAGATGACGCCCGCCGATCATGCCGCCATTGCGCACGCGAAAATCCAGGTAGGAGATCATGCGCACTTTGCTCAGCGACTTTGCCCAGGCCTCGAGTGCGTCGGCCTGTCCGGCCAGATGAATGCCGCCGACCACGGCACCGATCGATGTGCCGACGATCACATCGGGCTCGATGCCATGGCGTTTGAGCGCGCGGATCACGCCTAGGTGTGCCCAGCCTCGTGCCACCCCGCTCCCGAGGGCGAGACCAATGCGTGGACGCGACTGCGGATAGGATACCTGGACCATGGCGAATCATACCGTCCGGGGGCTTAAACGAATCATAATTAACCTAGGCCCGGGAAGGCGCCATGCAATGGAGGTAAGGCGCGGCAAACCTGCGTTAACACGGCGGCGCCGTGCCGGCCGTGGGCTCTGGGAGCTTCGGGAACCCTCTTGACATAACGATATCTTTATATCCTTATTATAGCATCTTCTGCGCCCGAGCCTCTCTCTTGGAGAATGTCCATGGACAGTCTTTTGTCCGCCATGAAAGCAGCAGCCGAGCCGACGCGGCTTCGGTTGCTGGTGCTGTGCGCCCACGGAGATCTCACGGTGTCGGATCTGGTCCAGGTTTTGGGCCAGAGCCAGCCGCGCCTGTCGCGCCATTTAAAGCTGCTGACGGAGGCCGGGTTGCTCGATCGCACCCGCGAGGGCAGCTGGGTTTATTTCCGCCTTGCCCACAACGGTGCTTCCGCGTCCCTGGCGCAGACACTGGTCGATGCCCTGCCGGATAACGATCCGACGGTGCAGCGGGACCTGCAGGTCCTCGAAGAGCTCATGGGGGAGCGCGCGCGGCGTGCCGAGGACTACTTTCGTAAGGTGGCGGCGCGGTGGGACGAACTGCGCGCTCTCTATGTCCACGATGACGAGGTGGAGAAACAGCTCTGCGCCCTCATCACTGAAGAACAGGTGTCCGACCTGCTCGACGTCGGCACGGGTACCGGTCGCGTTCTGGAGATTCTCGCTGAAAAGGTGGAGCATGCGGTCGGGGTGGATTTGTCGTCCGACATGCTGATGCTGGCGCGCTCCAAGCTGCAGCGGGCGCGCCTGCGGAACTGCATCGTGCGCAAGGGCGACATGCATAACCTGCCGCTGGGCGAGGCCAACTTCGATGCGGTCACGATCCATCAGGTGCTGCACTACGCTCAACGCCCGGCCAAGGTGATTCAGGAGGCGGCGCGGGTGCTGCGCCCCGGCGGGCGGCTCTTCATTGTCGATTTCCAGGCCCATGGCCTTGATTTTCTGCGCAGTGAGCACGAGCACCGTTGGCTCGGTTTTGAGGAAGAGAACATGACCGACTGGCTGAAGGCCGCTGGGCTGAAGCCGGAGCAATGCCGGCGACTGAAGGGCGACCCGCTGACCATCTGCATCTGGACGGCAAGGCTGCCGGCGGCGCGTGACCGTTCTCAGGCGGCTTAGGAGGAGAAAGAATCTTGGTTGAGGTGATCCGCAACACATCAGACGGCAGCCGTCCGGCCGTCGAGGGGAAGGCATCGCTGCCGCGTCTGTCCTTTGAGTTCTTCCCGCCGGGCACGCCCGCGGCCGAAGAGCGTTTCTGGGACGCGGTGGTTGGGCTTTCCGCGCTCAACCCCGAATTCGTCTCGGTAACTTACGGCGCCGGCGGGACTACCCAGGAGCGTACTTTCAAGGCCATCGACCGGTTGCGCCGCGAGACGGCGCTGGAGCCGGCGGCACATCTGACCTGCGTAGGCGCCAGCCGCGCAGAGATCGATGCCATCGCCGAGAAATACTGGGAGGCGGGGGTACGCCGCATTGTGGCCCTGCGCGGCGATGCGCCCCAGGGTAGCGCCGGTTACGAGCCGCACCCCCAGGGCTATGCCTATGCTGCAGACCTAGTCGCGGGCCTCAAGCGCGTCGCCGACTTCGAGATCTCCGTGGCGGCCTATCCCGAAGTGCATCCGGAAGCATGCAGCGCCGCCGCCGACCTCGACAATCTGAAGCGTAAACTCGATGCCGGCGCCAGCCAGGCCATCACGCAGTTCTTCTTCGATCCCGATGACTACCTGCGCTTCATCGACCGCGCCAGAGCCGCGGGCATCACGGCGCCGATCATTCCGGGCATTCTGCCGATCGTGAACTTCCAGCGCACCCGGGAGATCGCCGCGAGCTGCAATGCGGCCCTGCCGGGCTGGCTGGTGGATCTCTATGCGGACTTGGAAGAGAACAACCAGGTGCGCCACCCTGTGGCGGTTTCGCTCGCCGTCGACCTCTGCCGCTATCTGATGGCGCGCGGCGTCGAGGATTTCCATTTTTACACCCTGAACCGGGCCGATCTGACCGCCGCCGTCTGCCGGCTGCTGCGCAACGACGTCCGTTCCGGGCAATCGCAACGTGAGCGGCCCAGGCTGCTGGCCGGAGGCCTTTCGTGAGTCGTTTTCTGGATAAACTTTCCGAACAGGTTCTGCTCTGCGACGGCGGCATGGGCAGCCGCGTTCAGGCCATGGACCTTTCGGTTGAGAAGGACTACTGGGATCAGGAGAACTGCACCGAGGTGCTGAATCTCTCGCGCCCCGATATCGTGCGCGAAATCCATCGCGGTTATTTCGCGGCCGGGGCCGATATGGTCGAGACCAACACCTTCGGCGGCTCGCCCATCACGCTTGACGAATTCGGTCTTGGCGCGCGCGCGGAGGAGATCAACCGGCTTGCCGCTGAAATTGCCCGTGAGTCCGCTGAACTCTTCGCCGCTGACGGGCGCGAGCGCTTCGTGATCGGATCCGTGGGACCGGGGACCCGTCTGCCGTCGCTCGGCCACATCGACTACGACTCGCTGGAGGCGGCCTTCAAAACCCAGTGCGACGGCCTGGTCGCCGGCGGCGCCGACGCGATCCTGATCGAGACCTGCCAGGATACCTTGCAGGTGAAGGCGGCGGTAAACGGCGCCAAGCTGGCGCGGGCCGCGGCCGGCTCAGACCTGCCGATCATGGTGCAGGTGACCGTTGAGACCACCGGCACGCTGCTGGTCGGCTCCGATGTCGCGGCGGCGGCGACCGTGCTGCACGCCCTGGATATTCCGGTCATAGGTCTCAATTGCGCGACCGGCCCGCAGGAAATGGCGCAGCACCTGGAATGGCTGGCGGAAAACTGGCCGGGCTTTCTCTCGGTGCAGCCCAATGCCGGCCTGCCGGAGCTGGTCGACGGGCAGACCCGTTACCCACTGCAGCCGCAGGAATTGGCCGGCTGGCTGGACCGTTTCCTCGAGGAGGACGGCCTCAACATCATCGGCGGCTGCTGCGGCACCACCACGGACCACATCGCCGCCCTCGATGCCATGCTGTCCAA
>PJEL010004019.1_pt1 | contig 12307 bp, 2 predicted proteins | sample 1853271 | NCBI WGS metagenome assembly PJEL01 (sample SAMN08108733, study PRJNA415343) | Invertebrate metagenome, whole genome shotgun sequencing project. | host: Globobulimina | place: Sweden: Gullmar Fjord | collected 2015-08 | reverse complement strand
CGGGGTGAAAAAAACTTTTTAGAGCAAATTTACTTATTTTGCCGAAAATTGACACATTTTCATCCATATTGGAAAATATAATTATTCATATTGAAAAAAAACAAGCACTAAGACAAGTATTAACAGCTGTTTGATGTCTTAGTACTTCTTTGCTTTTTTATTTCATTATTCAAGCGCCATATTTCAACATATTCATTTTTTAATATATAGGGGGAACAGTTCAACCTGTATCTAAGGGCCCTAGATGGGACCATAGATCAGTCTTAGAACCACACTCGAAGTCGTGGATCCAAGCTTTAGAAAAATCCGAACGATTGCGGATAATGGGGGTATGCGTATCTATTGCAAACCGGTCTCGTAGTTCCTGACACTGAGAGCTAGCGACGCCAGCAAGCTGATCTGCTTGTTCATTGACATGTATTGGCTGGAGGTTGGCACGGTCCAAGTGCGACTTTACTTTCAACAGCATAACGGCTTCATTCGCCCAGACAGTCTCCTGCACCTGCTTCTGGGCATGAGGGTACAAAGAATGTTTGGTAACGTTGCTGTACACATGTTTATACGTGTAAGCAGAGTCTGTGGCAATAATTATGCGCCGTGGGATACTGAGCACAGGGCCTAGGCCAAGCTCTATCTGCAGCTGAACACCTTTGCCAACAGCGGTAAGCTCGCAATAATTAATCGTTTGGCTCCCCATCATCTGGTAAAAGAAGAGCTCCTTCTGTGCAGCACGAATATAAGCGCCAAGACCAGCATAGCTCGTCGTTTTTGCACGACTCATACCTGGACCTCCTATGTGCTTAATAACAGAGGCATCAGTGGCTATCAAAACGTCGGTGGCAGGGTTATAATTGACGTTGTTTAGACATGCAACGAATTCATCATTATTATTAATCCAGCGGTGGTAGAAATGTTGGAAACGAGGCTCCGGGAGTTTATCGCATTTCTTAGTTATATAATCCAAAGGCAGTGGACTGGATGGTTTCCAATTCGCAACACTAAGCTGAGCGCGACGATACCATTTCATCAAGTGGCGAATCAAGGTGGAATAAAAGCGCAACGGGGCAACATCGTATTTCCTCCATGCAACTTTGGCGCGTCGCAAACAAACATTGTGTGTTTCTGGGTTCATGTCAGCGTAGTTCGCACCGCTTATTAGCAGCCACAAATCTTTCTTTCGAGACACAGAGTCCTCAAGCACTTCCAAAACGGTTTGGCCAAATTGCAATTGGTGGCAGCTACCTGGTCGCTGGTACACATCAACCAACAGGTTGTGCATATATGCAAAGTAACGAAGGCGATAGGCTGCTAACGCAGGGCAATCCAAAAGGGTGTGATATTCAACAGAATCACGCTCCAGATCCAACTCGAGTTGACACAGATTGCAGACATTCCTGACTCGATTCAATGTATGCTGAACCCCAAAGTCGTAAAAGAGCTGCATATATTCTCTATACTCTGTGTCAGACACTGTACCTTTAAGGCTGTATTGTGGAATAAGGTGAAAAGCCTTCCACGTGCTCGGGCAAAAATCAATAACACGAAACGGGTGGTGTGGGTGGAACGAATGCAGTGTATCAAAATTCGCTTGTTGGATCAAGTTTGCTTTAAGAGTCCGCAAATCTTGAGTGTCAATATACTGCTTGAGCCAGGCCGGACATTGGGAAGGATAAATTTTGTCGGTATGATAAACTTTCTGCATATAGGTCGGTCTTGGTAGAAACAGCTCTGGGTGCGCAGAAATGGGAGCGATATTACCAACACAAATGGACATTCTAGGGTAATCCATAGCTGGTCGGTTAGTCGTATACTGTACCGTATGAGTATTAACGCCAGTGCTGACAATAACAGCCTGGAACCAAGCATCCTCCAACAAATCGTATACGGCTACGTTATCACCGACTTTTTGCAGCAGCACAACGGGGTTATTAACAGCAGAAGAGGAGGCTACCTGCAGGAGCTCCATCTTACTGTCCTCGTCATCATTTTCAGGCAAAGGTTCGTCAACAATTGCAAACGTGATCTCTTGTACATTGTCATCACTATCGTACGCAAAGTGGAAGCAATTTATTGGCACTTCGATGGGAAGCTGTGTGGGCTGGTAGCTGTCGCGATCGGCTAACAGGTCGACTATGGTCTCATCCAGCTGCTTAATTTTTATGCGCGCAGTCATTCCAGTATGCTTCTTGATGAGAGACTCAATACTATCCATAGTGCGTCTGGCCTGACGACGGCAGGACCAATTAGAGCGAGGCAGCATTATCCCATCGTAAATCAACACCGCCTTCTGACAGAACGGTTTCGAAGGAAAGCGGTTATTAACGTGATCAATCACTAACTGCAAGATGTAGTTCTCGATACGGAGGCACAGTTGTGAAAAAAACACGCCTTGGTCCACTCGAAATTCATCAACAGCTTTCGTATGCATTGCATAGGTATGGATGTCAGGGTACTGTTGCTTCAACTTTTGATATATCATCGCAACTTCAGACGCATACAGATGGAGCGTGAGGCACTGAGGATGGGTGGTAATTATATCGGTGCTTCCTCCGTTCAAGATATTCAAGTACAATTCTTTGCTAGCTGAGCGAGACAAAGTTGCTTCAGACATCAGCTGTGCAAGGCATCCCTCACGATTCAGAACATAACGAGCTAATTCAGGACAGCGGATGTCATTAATATTGCAGAGGTGGTGGATTATCATAGGATGGCAGTTGCAAAAATCGCAATCATAATATAGGGAAGAACCGAGTGCACCACGGATAGGTTTCCACATGGATTGCAATGACGGGAAGGAGCTATAACGTCTACATCGTCTAACTGGATCATTGCGCCCCCATCGGTACCTTACATCTATCATGCCGCGATAACGACTTTTCTTTTGGTAATGGAATAGTTGCCGTTTTAGTTGCCCTGCTTCCTCAACTTTATCATCGCGACCAATTGCACGGAGTAGAGCAGGCAGGTCGCTCATCAGCAGTTTATCCAACATTACTGAATCATATTGCTCCACAAACCGAGTGTCCTGGCTATAATGGAGCTGACCACGAACAAGTTCATGTAGTTTCTGAATTTGTCCAGCAGAGCTAACAGGAGGTGGCAGATTAACTTTGCGCGTGGTTTCAATATTCTCGTCAGTGAACGGATTCCATTCAGGTAATATCCTATGCTTAATACTAAAAAACTCTCTATAAAAGGGAAGGTCAGGGGGTGGTTGGATTCGTAGGCTGGCATGTAGCTCAGAGCGGGTCGGATTCATACAGAGATTACGAAGATAGAGCATTTTGTGGATTTCCCACCGTTTTGTCGGATATGCGTTGCCATTAAAGTAATGGATCTGGTCATCGTCAGTAAAAGGGTACGGTAATGCAGAGTGCATCGCAGCGGTACTGGCAGCATCAAGAGCTTCTAACTCTGCAATTGGCATTATCTGTGCAAACACTTCAGTATATGCAGTTAAGAAGCATTTCGAGAGCAACGCCAAATTGTAATGTGGCAGAGTAAATATATTAATGGGCAATTTCCTGCATAGGAGGTCAACTTTGCTCCGCATCTTCTCTAAAAAGCGCGCCATGGTATGCTTAATGGATATGATGTTGTGTGGATCATGTACATGCATTTCAGCACCTAAATAACGGCATAGGGGAGAGTACTGGAGTCGAGCACCATACATCTGACACTGCTGGAGTTGTAAGAAGGTGGAATTAGGAGCGTACGAAGTGGTTTGCTTCCAATAGATTGGAAACGGAACTGCACCAATGTGTTTTGTCTGCGACTTGTGTCGTCGAAGTTGTTTGGCAAGCTTTGGAGGCAGGTTGTTATACAGCCAATGACGAGTGCAGCCATAAATGGAGGTCCCTGAGCACTTGGTTACGTCAAATTGCTGAACCACCAGCGGAGCTACAGAGTCTTGGTTGTTACGATTAATAACCCTGGAGCTATTGTAAGCCTTCTGAATGTCTTTTTGTTGTGTATAGGTAAGGGCAAACGCGGTGGGTTCAGGGCTATTAAATGAAAAAACATGGCACTTGTCGGGATTGAATTGGTACCGCCACTTTTTGCTGTGGTTCTCGCAGACAGCAAGTAGCAATTTAAGCTCTGGAATAGCGTGCGTCAACAACAATATATCATCGCAATAAAACAGCGCAGCAATCCGTTCAACAGTCAAGTAATGGGCACCAATTCCTGAGGCAACAAGGTCAGAGACCAAATCATTGATGAAGACACCGTAAAGGAGGGGTGCAACAACACTGCCTTGTACAACACCATTAGCAGTGCGGAAAATGTGGGAAATGTACGAATTATGACGCAAACCAGAGCGAGTACCAGACAGCATAGCTTGTATCATTCGGCACAGGGCAATCGGTACATTAAATTGGTGGTGTAATTTATAAGTGATTGCATCACGCCATACCATGTCATATGCTTTGCGGATATCGAGCGAAGCAACATACAACGGCAGGTCTTTCTGGCTGGCCAGATTGCTAACTACTCGCAGTGTGCCCAACTGTTCCAGCACGCCTCGTTTATAATGAAAGCCTCCTTGGAGGGTATGCAGTGTGTGGTTGATGTCATATTTGTCAAGCTTCCAAACTATTATTCGCTCAAAGATCTTAAATGGAATAGGCAACAAAGTAACAGGGCGAAAATGCTTTGGCTGGGTCGGATTGTTGTTCTTCGGCAAGCACAATATTATGCCAATCATGCAAAATTCTGGAATGTATTGTGCGTCAAGCCAAGCTTGGTGCATCGCAGCTAATATCGGAGAAATACCAGACTCCTTAATCATTGGCTGTGTGATGCAGTCATAACCAGCAGCGCCAGAGCGATTAGTGTGTGCTATTGCTGCTTCTATAGTGGTTTTTTTCGTTTTGTTTTTGTTGCTTTGTACACCTTTGCGAAACAGTTTTTTGTATACATCAGCCCCTAGCACTTGTTCTGCACTCGTAGTTGGCTGGTTAGACTTCTTCCTAGGCTTCGCCATATATGGATTAAACCGAGTAGCATGCTGATCTGCATAGCATGTGCTGGATCGCTTATTGCAATGACTGTGCCAGTGTCTGGTGGTGCACTTCGAGCAGCTACAACTACATAACTGTTTTAATCGACCCTGGAAGACTTTGTATGTATGGTCATACGTTTCTGAGATATTCTGACGGTAGACAAGGATGTCACGTGCTTTACAGGCAGAAGCAAGTCGGCAACAATGTGTCTGATGGTCATCATTACCATGGCAGTGGACACAATCACATTGGCACAAATCCTGCATAGCACGCTGATTTAGTCGGAACACCTGGTCGCGCTCTTTAATAAATGTGAAGTAATCACCAAAAGACTGCATCTCACCAGGCAGCTGCGGCACCAAATTGCTTTTACGCTCTTCAGGGTCAAGAAGATCATGCTCAGGGTCAGGATTGTCTTCTCTCTTGGTATCAGGTGTATATAGCGGCAGCGTAGGACCTTTATAGCGAGACAAGGTGTTGGCAAAGCTCTGAATTTGTGCGGTGACAGCAGCATCATTGGATGGCGTCAAGTCAGCAGCCATAATACTTTTATAATGTCGTCGCAAGGCATTCTTGCGGTCAGTCCAGGTACCATCAACCTCAAGAAATTCATCAGTGACGGTGCGATCCAACTTTTTGAACTGATACTTGAGCTTCTTGGCGTTATCACTATAATCAACCGAAGAAATCTGGTCGGTAATATATTGGGCACGACTTTCATCAATTCTCTGGATGACTGCATCATACTGCTGCTGCAGAATTTTGACAGCATCGTAATTATCAGGTTGCTCGTTGGCTATATCAATTCTGGCGTTGATATCAATTAAATCAAGATTCGTGTGCTCCCAACTCTGTGCCCCAGTTACTTTGCGGATCCCGTTTATCTGAATAATTGCTTTTTGCATAAAATAATACGCAAAATACGAGACCACGTCCGCAATCAGCTGCACGTTATGGTCACTAGTGCCATACTCGAGTAAATCAGCATGAATGGCGCGAATACGATGCGCATATGGGTGAACGATCTGGGTTTTTCTTCTTTCCGTCACACCAGGGAAGGGTTGGCGATTGAAGCCAAACACAGTATCAACTCGCTGCGTCTGGATGGTGGGATTGCGCAATGTCAAAACAATCGGTCTATGGTCGTTAAACATTGGCGATGTGTCGATTGTTAGGTCGGCAATGGTGTCGGTGCTGTTGGTAAGTGTGTGGTCATCAATCGCTGTGTGTCCACGGCTGTCGCGAAAAGTGGGGATGCCATGTGCCAACGCTGCATTGGCTATCGACAGCTCATGCTGGTCTATGCACGCCATAAGCTTGCGTCCTCCAGTATTAATTTTATTGTTACGTTCGCCAGTCAGCTGTCCACAGCGAGCATTAAAATCACCAACCAACGTCAAGGAATATTGCGCTGGGTCTTTGGAGAAGTGCGTCAAATTTGCGTTCAACTGGTTATAAAAGTGCGTGGTACGCAGACGATTCTTGGTGGAATCCGGTCGGCAATAGGCAACTCCATAGCGATGGCGATTTATTCGATACCAAACCAAATCGACATTATGTTTATTAGCTAGGCGGTCCTGCTGGAACTGGTTAAGTATGCTGTTGTGCACAAAAACCAAAATACCACCAGTACGTTGTTTGCAATCTGCAGCACCTCTCTTAAATATCTTCAACGAGTACCCTGGGACTGTCCAAACAGGGGCACTGGCTAATTGTATATCAGCAAGGGCTATGATATGAGGTTGGTGTACGGAGAGGATCCGACGGATCCACGCATGCTGATTGGTGAACTTCTTTTGTACGCTGCCACCTACATTGAGAAACAGCAATTTATGGTCGCCTTGCGTAATGAGCTGTGTGCAATAGGGTTTGAGATACGGGTCGAATATTTGCAAAGCAGGATACTGGCGAAGCAGCTTCTTTCTCTGATCAAGATCAACGGACCCGAGGCTGTCTTTAAAAACAATATTCATATGGAACAGCATATTAAGGTACAGTTGAGAGTCAGCGTCCTGCAACGTGGTAAAAATCGCATGTCTCGCATAGGTTTGTAGAGCGACGTCAGCCTGGGACTGCCAAGATATCAACTTTGAATTATAATTAGATTTATTAATATACACCTCAGAGTGTTGTGCCGCCCAGTGAGCAATCATATCGCCAGGATTGCAATCGGGAGATATTGACCAGGTAACCAAATATTTGCCGTCTGCCGCATTATGTCTGTATTTAGGAGCATCCACACAATAAAGCTGATTGTCTGCATGCTGCAAAAAGTCAACCAACGGCTTGATCTGGGCGCTATCACTGATAAAAGCACTGTATTGATTGACAGCGTCGGGTATAGGAGTAAAATACCTCTGGGTGGGTTGTCGGTGCTCAATCTTAACTCGACTTGCCTCAGCTAGCTGATACAACAAATTTAGCAGTGGTATATGGTGAGAGTCTCGCTCATAAAAGACAGAAGCCCATAATTCTCCGACAGCAACGCAAATGTGAGAACCTTGAAAGCGATGTTGGATATATTGTTGTACAGAAGGGCGGGTCAACCAAGCTTTGATTGGGGCTGTCACCACTTTGTCCTTGCAGTCGCGAATCATAATTTGCAACGCATGATGATACATTGCGTACATGAAGTGATTAAAAAAGCACAGCAATCCATAAGAGCGATAGTGCTGTTGTCGCAAAAACAGATGCAAATCAGACTGCTGCAACAGGCACTGTTGTGTGAAGCAACAACACCATTGAGCGTGACAACGAGCGTGAATATCAGAAGCAACAAATGGGCAAACTGCATGGGCATAAACCACAGAATAAGTTAAAACAGCACAATCAAAACAATAATTATAAGAAAAGGAGACAAAATATTGTAAACGTACCACACATAACAAATAACTGCAAACAAAGATAAAACAGCACTCATAAACACTGTGCACGGCATACAAACACAAATCAATGGATAAAACACGGACCGGCGGAGATATAAAGACAACAGCAAGAAAAGAAAAAAGAGCGCATAAAAGGGAATAAAAAGGCAAGTTTGCATAATAAACTAAAAATATAAAGTACAAAAAGAGAAAATAAATTTGGCGTAGATCAAATCGCAAAGCAGAACTATATAAAAACAACATTAAATCGTCAGGATGCAAACAAAAAGGTACTGTACATACCAAAACAATCAAATTCATGTCAGCCAACCAATAACGAACACTTATTTTTAATGCGGGACTATTTTGGATGGATTGAATGTATAAATTAACACATTTTGTTCGCGATCTATTTAAATGGGTTAGCTGTTTATGTGTGATGCATAAATAATAATTTGTGGTAAAAAAAAAGGCTGTACTAAACTCAGTTTCTGAAAGAGTGCTAAAAGCGGATGCCATTGAGCTACGTCGGCGGCCCCGACCTCGTCCACCACCACGTCGTCCACCACCACGACCTCGCCACGAACTTCTGTTATTATTATTCTTCGCCTCTCTCCGACGCAAATACTCTTCATTCTCTCGCTGCAATGTGGTCTGCGATTTCAATTTGCCGCACATCACAATGGTGGCACCTTTTTTAAGCTTCGACCAAGCCGGCTGATCTCCATAAATTTTAACAATCGGGGTCATCCCAGGCGTCATAATCAACATATTCAAAGGGGAATTGGAGCGAATTTCGGCATCAAACGGCGTCCCTTCTGCAATATTATCAGTTTTGGTGGCACTATACATGACACCGCGGCTCAATCCAAGATATCCTGCCGGTACTATGAGGACAGTGTGATGCTCCGGATCAAAGCAATCAGTCACCACTGGCCCACTCATCAACGGACTCATCGCATTGACATTGGCAATGGTGAACACCAACATGCCATCAAACACATCATGCACGGCTTGCGAGACGAGATTCAATATCTTAATCGCCGGCATATATCGCGACGAATGCAGGGGGACGTTCCCTTTCAATATCCACAGCAAGCTATGTGCAGGGGTGGTAAATGCCAACATAAACCAATTTATCCAATAAGAAACACGAAATTGGTATGGCGCCGACACAAAGCCAGGCACACCGGTATCTGCCCACTCATTTCTCTGCCGATTGTATACCACCGCTCTGTACCTAGTTGCCGTCGCAAATACTCCTTTGCTTTCGCCGGCAGGAGCGCACAAATCCTGCAAATTCTTGAAATGTTTGGAAGGGAATGCGCGGCGCAACATTGCAACCGGTATATGAAGCCACGAACCATCGCCATCATCTTCATCAGGACGCCCATATATCGTACCAGACATCGCGTTGTTTTTAATCATCTGCCGAATCATATCGGAGACCTTCATATGTTTGTGGGCGTCATACTCACTCAAATCACGATAATATGCTAAGGCATAGCGGGGCTGACCACTTTCGTCATCAAACAGAGCGCCGCCACCATCGAGCGCGCGTATATCGTCAGTCTCCTCTTCCTCGTCGGCTTCAATTTCTTCATCGGAGTTACTCGCAGGCCACCGATCAGGGTCACTAAAATGGAAGCGGTCATATAAATGATACGGTGTAACCACAGAGTGCGGCACAACGCGTACTGGTGCCACAAGGTCCTCAATATCAGTAACAACGGGGCCAGACGCATCCTGCTCAATTTGAACTGCTTCCTGCTTATTCTCATTAATACGGCGCTGCAATGGCTCCAATGTCTGCGTCTCATATTCTGCCACAAGCGCACGTTTCTGCCGCCTCATCTCATTCTTTTTTTTCGCGCGCTGCAAATCCTCCGAGGCTTTGGCACACTGCTCAGTCTTCAAAGTAAGGCGCGCATCCAAACGACTTAGCTCTTCAAAGCTGAAACCGGCACTCGCCGGAAGATTCGTCGCCTTCAACATGCGTTTAATCGCAACCTTCTCCGCCTCTTTTTGCCGCGGATAATAATGGTCAGAGATTGCGGCATCAAATGTGATAACTCGTGTGCCTGGATCGACGATTTTCTTCCAAACAGGGTCAACTATGGTGGGGAGCACCGGCGTCTGTTTCAGCGGGAGGATGTTGCCACAGCTTGACAATAAAAAATCGAGCCCACTGCTAATGACATTGCCAACCAGGCTCAACACGGGCTTAAACACTGCAAATACGGTCTTCGGAAACCGCCCGGCCTGATCCACAATGTGAGGCATCAATGACGGGAACACCTGGATCCTAAAAAAATGGACAAAATTGTCGGTAATGTACATTTCTGATGGCGTTTGCACCAATAATGCAACGCAGGCAACTTGTTTCAGCTCCTCTGTGGCATAAATAACCTGCAATTCATCAAACCAATGGATCGGGCTATTATCAGGAAGGGTGCCCATAATACGTGACTCTCTGGCGTCATCCGTCACTGGCTGCTTCTCCTCTGCTGCATCCACGTCCATCTCTGTCGTTGGTTGCGTCGATTCGCACTGCTTAACTTCCATTTGTACATCGTTAATATGGATGGTTTGCGAGGTTTGCGAGGGATTGTTTACATTGCTCTGGATCTGTCCGGTACATTCGGCAGACGCATTATAAAGGGTAGAACCAGACGGCATGGTCTGAGGAGGAGGAGCAGAGTGGGAGACGGTGCTACGATGAGCATCTGCACGCATTTGTAATGAGTTTGAGCGACTGGTTGAAGGCAACGTGGCGGCGGGCACATTCAATAAATTATTACTTGCAGCAATTAATAAATTCACAGGCACGGTGGCAGGGTTCGTAACACTCAACAGCTGCGCAGTCGGGGCCGTAGCTGGTACCGTGACAGGCGTCGTCACACTAATCGTAAGGCCAGTGCCGGACGCGGCTGTGTTTAATGCAGATGTGCCGGACGCAGCAATGTTTGATGCAGATTGTATGGCATTGTTGGCGGATGGCTCACGCGGCTCTGGCGTCCCGATAGCTTGCAATATATCGTCATCATCGTCATCGCCATCCTCGATGGCTTCTAAATCAATATCAACCTCTTTGTTATTGGTATTATCATAGCGGTTGGACTGGCGCCGTTTACTTTTATTCTTGCGCGGAGGTAATTCGTCGGATGCAATGGTAATTGAGCCACCAGGCGTCTTCGAACGCTTCGTTGGGCGCCGCGATTTATTTTCATCACGTCGTCGTAACCGCATAGAACGGTCATCATCGCTTTGTTTCTTGCTGCGGGTCGATCGAGCCGCCATACTCATAACTAAATCTAAATGGGTCAGGATATGAATGGAAAGTGCAAGGAAAGGATGAAGGCGACAAAGGAGTGTTGTTTTGATATTTTGTGATGAAAACTGTATGTCACAGTGAACTGAATATACGATAATCAAGACTGGTTTCTGAATGAAACATAAAGGCCGACGAAAAAGAATGGCATTAAGCAGCAAATCACTATGGACAAAAGAACAACAGATTGGGTCATAACAATAAATAACACAACATAGTAACGTACAAACAATGGCACAACAACATACAGATAATTGCATAAACAAAACATAAACATAAACGCACACAAAATAACTACAAAAAGCTAAAACAGCACACATAAAGCAATCATGGCAAATCACACAGAAAATCTGGCAGAAATGGATCAAAACAAGCAAAAGCAAACAACAATGAGCAAAACCATGCATGCAATAATCACAAATCTGACAACAATGAACAAAAACATCGCACACAAAACAACAACAATGAACCAAAATATCACATGCAAAACAACAACAATGCGCAAAAACAAACACGTAAACGCAATCAACCGCCATCGTAATAGCGCACAGACACTGGTAATGGCCGCGGACATAGCATAATGCAACAAAAATTGTGGGCAAAATAATATGCATTTCAGCATAGCAATAGATATGATGAGTCTTGATGATAGAGCGGTTTGCTCTTATCACCATTATTACAATCACGACTGCATGCTTTGCAAATCGCGGAAAATATGGCAGAGAAAAAATGCGGCTTGCATTTATCCCATTAGCCATAAAGACGAGAATCAGTAATTGTGCCAGAGAGTGGCGACGAAAGGACACTTTTTTCATCCAAAGGTCGTCAGGAGACTGGACCGTACTGGAATATCTCGAACAGGTCGAACCCATGGTCGACAAGACTTCACCTACTTAGAAGTAGAAAAAGGTTTTTTTACATTGCACAGCTTGCATCAAACTCTATTGTGTAGCTTCAATCTCATTGCAACCTGCTCAAATCAGCAATGTATTCGATTACTGTATTCACGAATGAATGCATATATCACAATGTTTTTTATTGGATTTTTTGAATTTTCAGTCTGGATTTTAGAGATCATACAAATCAGTGAGATTATATCTGCGCCAAAT
>PJEL010004018.1_pt1 | contig 12307 bp, 14 predicted proteins | sample 1853271 | NCBI WGS metagenome assembly PJEL01 (sample SAMN08108733, study PRJNA415343) | Invertebrate metagenome, whole genome shotgun sequencing project. | host: Globobulimina | place: Sweden: Gullmar Fjord | collected 2015-08 | reverse complement strand
TTCAAACATGTGCGTATACACACGCTGACCAGAGAGGGCCGACAGGGTAAGACTTGACACAAAACGGCTGGCGGCCTCGGTCATGATAACAGTAACTTGCGCCTCAGCCTTACTGAGTTCTCGCACCCATCCCGCTGACTTATACGCTGCGATGCTGCCACAGAGGCCAAACAGTATTTTTTTACCCGCTACAGTAGTTGTCATAATCCAATACGTTTTAGTTTTGATTCTTTAATAACCAATCGGCAAATTATAACTCTTTCAGCAATAGTTCTGAAATATCCTTGCGTTTTGATTTTTGATCGCGGTGCAAAGGATGACCAAGTGCCACAATTGCCATGAGATCATGCTTTTCGTCCAGACCAAGTATTTTATTTACTTCCGTTTTGTTTTTCAATATTTGTCCGAGCCATACCCCTCCCAGGTTTAAAGCCTCTGCTGCCAGTAAAATATTCTGAATACAGGCCCCGGCGGACTGGTGATCCTTTACCTCATCATACATTACCTCAACATTAAGGTAGACTGCGATCAAGGCCTTGGCAGCTTTTACAATATGACCATAATGAGTCTGCAGGGCAAGTCTTTCCCGGATTTCCGGACTTTGAACAATGACAAACCGCCAGGGTTGATTGTTCAGTCCTGAAGGTGCCCAGATACCGGCCTTAACAATCTCACGGAGCTGCTCTATGGGAATCTCCTCATCGGTGTATTCACGGATGGACCGTCGATGACATATTGCTTCCAGCACAGGTGAATTCATAATTGTTTTCTCAGGTATCGGTTAGTTAGTTGGTGTCTTTAACAATGCATGTGTAAATAAAAATGGTTTTACTGTCAACAAAATCTATTTCCCGGATGCTTTAACCATAATCATTACATTGCATTAAACAGTGCTGTTATGTGTTAGAATTACAATGTTGCGCATTGCCTCAATATGGCAAATCTGTTAAATACTCCGCTCGGAGAAACTAATTATGACCCGTAAAAAGAAAAAGCCACCTCTTCCTATACTGTCTCCTGGTATTAAAATTATTGATACCCATTGCCACCTGGACATGTTGGCCGGTGATGAAGAACTGGAACCAATTATTCAGTCTGCCAATGCAGCTGGTGTCAAACAGATAATCACCGTCGGCATTGACCTCAAAAGTTCTCAGAAGGCGGTTCAATATGCCGAACAATATCCAGGCGTTTACGCCACAATTGGTGTTCATCCACACAATGCTGCATCCATTACAGATGCATATCTTGAACAACTCATCAAATTGGCAGATCATCCCAAAGTGGTAGCCTACGGAGAGATTGGCCTTGATTTTGTTAAAATGTATGCACCAGTTGAAATACAGCTTGAGCAATTCGAAAGGCAAGTGGAACTTGCCAAAAATCTTGCCCTGCCGCTGGTTATTCACGACAGGGAAGCCCATGATGACATTTTGACTATTCTAAAAAAAGCTTTGCCATTCCCAGCCGGTGGTGTAATGCATTGTTTTTCCGGCAACCTGAATTATGCAAAGAAAATTCTTGACCTTGGATTTTATATTTCCATTCCAGGTGTGGTAACTTTTAATAAGGCAGCAAACCTGCAGGAGGTCACCCAAAACGTACCTGTTTCAGCATTACTGCTTGAAACGGATGCGCCATTTCTGGCACCTGTACCAATGCGGGGCAAGAAGAATAAACCTGACTACTTACTTTACACTGCCCAAAAGATTGCCGAATTACAAGGTATGTCATTGGATGAAGTGGCCAGCATAACCAGTGCAAATGCAGTGCAACTCTTTCTTGGCAAAACTACAAACTGATTTATTCTTTGCCGGATTTTAAAAAAACATGATCTGTGACAGTTTAGCAAATATAAACGAACGAATAGCCAATGCTGCCAGGCGATCCAACCGGTCACCTGATGAAATAACGCTGGTTGCCGTCACTAAGCGGTTCTCTAAGGAAAATATTACCGAGGCAATAAGGTGCGGCCAATATATATTCGGCGAGAACTATATACAGGAATCGTCCGAGAAAATTCCTTATCTCAACAAGGCTTTTGCAGATTACAACATCGCCTGGCACTTTATCGGTAAGCTGCAGAGCAATAAAGCCAGGAAGGCCGCTGAACATTTTGATGTCATTGAAACAGTTGATTCTGTAAAACTTGCCAAGGCCCTGGAAAAACACCTTGCTGTTCTTGGCCGGTCCATAAAAATTTTTATCCAGGTTAACATCGGCAGGGAGGAACAAAAATCAGGGGTACTGCCTGAACAATGTGAAAACCTCCTGCAACAGCTGTCCGGCTTTGAACACCTCAAAGTCAGGGGACTCATGGCCATGCCGCCCTATTTTGCGGACCCGGAAAAAAGCCGCCCTTTCTTTAAGGAAATGCGGGACTTGGCTGAATACCTTGTTTCAGGTAAATTGATTGGCGTAAATGAACCTGCTGAACTCTCCATGGGCATGTCAGGAGATTTTGAGGTGGCCATTGAAGAAGGAGCTACAGTTATCAGGCTCGGCACGGCATTGTTCGGAGCACGGGTTTAACACTGACCGACACTGGAGTTAATTAATGAAAATTACGATAATTGGTACTGGATATGTAGGTCTGGTCTCAGGGGCATGTTTTTCAGAATTCGGTCATAAGGTTACCTGTATAGATAAAGACGCTGCCAAGATAGCAGATCTACAGTCGGGCATTATACCCATATATGAACCAGGCCTGGAAACACTGGTTCAGAAAAACAGCAGTGAAAAACGGCTGACCTTCAGCACCGACCCAACTGAAGCAGTTGCCTCGGCGGATACTATATTCATTGCTGTCGGTACCCCCACCAGTCGCCGGGGTGACGGGTATGCCGACCTGACATATATCTATGATGCGGCAAAAGAAATTGCCCCTCTGTTACAGGGATATTCGGTCATCGTAAACAAAAGTACCGTACCGGTGGGCACCGCCAGGCAGGTTGAACGTATAATCAGGGAAACCAGCCCTGAAGCCCATTTTGACGTTGCCTCCAACCCGGAATTCCTCAGAGAAGGTGCGGCAATCAATGATTTTATGCGTCCAGACAGGATAGTTATCGGTGTTGATAGTGAACAGGCAGCTGGAGTTCTTCGTGATGTTTACAAGCCACTTTATTTGATCGACACGCCAATCGTAACTACCAACTTAGAAACTGCGGAACTGATCAAGTATGCTGCCAATGCCTACCTGGCGGTTAAAATAAGCTTTATTAATGAAATGGCCAATATCTGTGAAAATGTTGGGGCCGATGCCATAACCCTGGCCAAAGCAATAGGCCTGGACGGCAGGATCGGCAAAAAATTTCTGCATCCAGGCCCCGGTTATGGCGGTTCCTGTTTTCCCAAGGACACCCTTGCTCTTTTGCGTATAGCCCAGGAACATGGCGCCGGGGCACGGATCATTGAGGCGGCTGTCGAGGTTAATGCCGCCCAGAAGGCAAGGATGATAAAGAAAATAAGGGACTGCCTGGGGGGAAGTGAAGCAGGTAAAACCCTCGGTATTTTGGGGCTTACCTTTAAGCCGGAAACTGACGATATGCGAGACTCTCCTTCGTTGACCATCCTCCCTGCCCTGCTTGAAAAAGGGGCAATAATCAAGGCACATGACCCGCAGGGCATGAAGGAAGCGGCTAAGTTCCTGCCATCCGGTGTGCAGTTTGTGGATTCCCCCTACCAGGCTTGTGAAGGAGCAGACGCCCTTGTACTGATGACGGAATGGAACCAGTACCGGGCCCTGGATATCCCTCGTATCAAGTCACTTATGACCACCCCGCTTTTCATTGACCTGCGTAATGTCTATGACCCTGCCAACCTGAAGGATCTCGGGTTTACATATATGGGCGTCGGCAGATCCTGATCCATGCAACAAAAAAAGCTCTTTCCATGGTCAATCTGGAAAGAGCTTTTGGGTAACCTGTTAAAACAGCAGGAAGAGTTATTTTCCTGCTGCCCTCTTGGAAGCCTTCAGAGGATTGACACGTATTTTCTGTACCTTGATTTCGGGTTTGGCGTGGGTCGCAAAATTACATAGCCCGTTGCGCCATTTTGCGGCAGGATTGGCATAAGTCTTGCAGAACTTGTCACTGTTTTCAACAATTATTCTTTCACAGCCATCACAATTTTCAATTATTGGTTTAAAAAAACTTTCCATGGCAAAAATCTCCTTTATTATAAAAACTTGCTTGATCCATTAACTGCTTGCGGCAACAGGATCTGAATTTGTTTATAGGGAATGTTACATTAAATACAATCTATGAGTACTCAGGGGCTTCATGAGATGCTCATTTTTATCACATATTCGAAATTGCTGTATTAAGAGGTTTTCGAAATACTCTAAACAAATAATACTAAAATTTATATGCCCAAAAGTCAACCATACAGTCTGTTAAAACTTTTTGTATTACTATTATTCAATACATCTATTGTTATATACCATCGATTCGTTTAAATTTAAATTTGCCATGTTCATTGAAAATGTTATAATCATTGACAATAATCCCATAAATCACAGATTAAGCTTACATTAAGAGAGGAAGTTCCATGCCACACTTTATATGGAAAGGGAAAAATTCATACGGTGAAAAGAGAAAAGGGATTCTTGAGGCTCCCAGTATTGAAGCTGCCCGCGCCCACCTGAAAAAGATCCGGGTCACTCCGTCGAAGCTCAAGGAGAAACCCAAGGACATGTTGTCGAATATAGAATTTTTCCAACCGAAAGTCACTGGCAAGGATATAGTTGTTTTTACCAGACAGCTCTCCACCATGATCGATGCCGGTCTTCCTCTTGTACAGGGTTTGGAAATACTTGGCAATCAGCAGGAAAACCCGACTCTCAAAAAAATACTCCAGCAGGTCAGGGGTGATGTCGAAACAGGAACCACCTTTGCCGATGCCTTAAAAAAACACCCCAAAGTGTTTGATACTCTTTTCTGCAATATGATTGAGGCTGGTGAGATCGGCGGTATTCTGGACACAATCCTGACAAGACTTTCCATTTTCATGGAAAAAAGCATGGTTCTGAAAAAACGGGTCAAAGGCGCTATGACCTACCCGGTTATCTGCCTGTGTATCTCAGTTGTTATCATGGGTGTCATGCTCATTTTCGTTGTGCCGGTTTTCGATAAAATGTTTCAGGACTTTGGTGCTGCCCTGCCGGGTCCGACCCAGATTGTTGTTAACCTGAGTAATATGCTTCAACACAATTTTCTTTATATTGTTGCCTTTGTTGCAGTTGTCATTTTCCTGTTTAAAAAATACTATGCGACAGATAAAGGTGAGCATAAAATCGATGCCTTGGTCCTTCAGCTGCCGGTTTTCGGTGATCTTGTACGTAAAGTTGCCGTGGCCAAATTCTCACGAACATTAAGCACAATGCTTAAAAGTGGTGTGCCAATCCTTGAGAGCCTGAATGTTGTTGCCAGAACTGCAGGGAACAGGGTGATTGAGCAGGCGGTTTTCCGTACTGCCGAGGCCATCAGTGAGGGACGTCCCATTGCAGAACCACTAGAAGAAACCGGGGTATTCCCCAACATGGTTATACAGATGATCAATGTTGGTGAGGCGGTTGGCGCCCTGGATGCCATGCTGGAAAAAATAGCCGATTTTTACGATGAAGAGGTGGACCAGGCGGTGGACAATCTGACCGCCATGATCGAACCGTTCATGATGGTCTTTCTCGGCGGTATGATTGGTGGTTTGGTTGTTGCCATGTACCTGCCGATCTTCAAGATGGGTGAAGTCGTCTAAACAGAAAAAACATTTAATTTCAAATCAAATCTAGTTGAGGAAGTAAATGGGTGAAATAATAGGTGTTCTCGGTAGAGAAGTTATTGATTCTCGCGGTAATCCAACCATCGAGGTCGATGTTTATCTTGATTCCGGTGTAATGGGCCGGGCCCTGGTTCCGTCCGGTGCATCAACCGGCAAAAGGGAAGCTCTTGAGTTGCGGGACACCCGAAAAAAGAGATATATGGGCAAAGGTGTTCAGCAGGCTGTAATAAATGTCAATGAAACAATCGGCCCTCATATTATCGGCATGGAATCCTCTCAACAGGTCAGCATTGACGAGGTTATGCTGAAACTGGATAATACCGAGAACAAAAAAAAGCTGGGAGCCAATGCCATTCTTGGTGTTTCCATTGCTGTTGCCAGGGCCTCTGCCGCAGAACTTGACCTGCCCCTTTTCAATTATATCGGCGGAGTGAATGCCAAATTGCTGCCTGTCCCCATGATGAATGTGTTAAACGGTGGTGCCCATGCTGACAACAACGTTGACATCCAGGAATTCATGGTCCTTCCCATCGGCGCTCCATCCTTTGCAGAGGCGTTACGGTCAGGTGTCGAGGTTTTTCATACCCTGAAAAATGTTCTAAAAAAAGCCGGCCATCAGACAGCAGTTGGCGATGAGGGCGGTTTTGCACCGAACCTGCGGTCCAATGAAGAGGCAATGGAATCCCTTTTGGCTGCTATCCAGCAAGCTGGCTACAAACCCGGCAAAGATATAGCCATTGGTCTTGATGTGGCAGCCAGTGAACTCTACGACGCCAAGAGCAAATGCTATATTCTGGCGGCTGAGAAAAAAAAGAACATGACAGCAGATCAGCTCATTAAGTTCTATGATGACTGGATTAAAAAATATCCTCTTGTTTCCATTGAGGACGGCCTGGATGAAAGCGATTGGCAGGGCTGGGAAAAACTCTCAGCAAGCCTGGGTGACAAAGTTCAGTTGGTTGGCGATGATATTTTTGTGACCAATACGAAAATACTGGCCAAGGGCATTCAAAAAGGAGTTGCCAACTCTATCTTGATAAAACTGAACCAGATCGGCACGGTAACGGAAACGATTGATGCGGTTGACATGGCACACCGGGCCGGTTACACCGCTGTCATCTCCCACCGTTCAGGGGAAACCGAAGATACAACAATTGCTGACCTGTCGGTGGCCCTCAATACCGGCCAGATCAAAACTGGCGCACCATCCCGGACCGACCGTGTGGCCAAGTACAACCAACTGCTGCGTATTGAAGAAGAACTGGGTGCTACAGCAATCTATGCCGGGACGCTGGGAATATTCGCGTAGTTCATAGTCTTTTTTGTATGTAACCCTATTCATTAGGATCGGTCGTCAAAGACTATATGCACACCATATTTTATCTGTCGCGATAATGTTCGGCAACCTGGCATAAACAATAAATTCAGCCCTTGACAAATAGCAGTAATTTTGATTAGTTGTGGTATATTATCCTAAAAAGGAGGACCTTGACATATGACTCTTACAAAAGCTGATCTTGTCCAAACAGTATATAAAAATCATGACAACCTGACAAAAGCTCAGGCGACCCAGTCTGTCGAGGCCCTGCTGAGTACCATGAAAAACTGCTTGTCTAAAGGGGAAGATCTTTTGATCAGCGGCTTTGGGAAATTTAACGTCAAGGATAAAAATGCCAGGCGGGGCAGAAACCCGCAAACCGGTGAAGAGCTTATCCTGGAACCGAGAAGGGTTATCACGTTTAAGCCTTCCGGGATACTGCGAGCCAAGATCAATGACTGAAAAAATCAGTTAGACTGATGATCCACTCCAAATAACTGGTTTCCTGTCCGACAAATTCAAAAGGAGGTTTTCCGTCAAGAAAACCTCCTTTTTCTATTTCTTACAATCATGGTTGCACCTCTGCATATTCAAAAAATAAACGTCCGGCATATTGACTTTAAAGATGACACGTATTCCCTGTCACCTTTAAAAGAAAATATCCTTGATGATTCCTTCAGGGAATCAATCAGCCGGGTAGGCATCCTGCACCCGCCCATTGTCAAAGAAAAAGCTGCGGACTCCTTTCATATAGTCGCCGGCCGCAAAAGGCTCCTGGCGTTCCATGAGTTTCTTCCCCACAGTTTTTGTGATTGTTTTATACTGCCTCAGGATATGCCGGTACATGATGTTCTCGTAATAGTCCTTGAAGAGATAAAATCAACAAGGCTACCCACTCCCTTGGAACAGGCAATTTTTCTGCAAAAGATCGGTGTTTTTTTCAATGAAGAACAAATAATATCGGACATTTTGCCTATTCTGGGAATTACCCAACATGGATATCATATACACCAGGCCCGCCAACTGCTCGAGTTGGAAGAGCCGATCATCATGGGCGTTCATACGGGCATACTGGATGACCGTGTTGCCCGCGAAATGACATCCCTGCCTTTCCGTGACAGGCTGTCCGTATATGAGATAATCGAGTTATTGCGTCTCAGCACCAGCAATCAAAAGAAATTCCTGACCATATGCAAAGACATTAGTGGCCGAAGCAGTCAAAGCATTGCTGAGTTGCTGGAAGACAAAGAGTTCAAAAAAATTATTGATCACCCTGAATCCAACCCTCCCCAGAAGACAGCCAATATCATGGCCTGGCTGAAAAATAAAAAAAACCCTCAATACTCTGCAGCAGAAAAGAAATTCAACCACCTTGTATCATCGCTGCAACTCCCGAAAAATATTACCGTTACACATACCCCTTTCTTTGAAAACGACCTGACTGCCGTGTCAATTACCTTCAAAAACCTGCGGCAGTTCAGGGAGAAATGGAAAAAAATCAAAAAAATACTGGATAATGATAAAAATTGACAGATGTCTGGCTAAATGTCGCCGACCAGACCATGGCGACATTTTAATAACCGCGACAAGGGCTGCATTACAGGCCGGTGCAGCTGCCCTGGATCTGGCTTATCTGGCCTGTGGACGTCTGGATGCATTCTGGGAAGTGGGCCTCAAGCCCTGGGATACTGCGGCCGGTCAACTGCTGGTTGAAGAGGCGGGCGGTGCCATATCGAATTTTCACGGTAAACCGTTTTCCCCTTTTATTCCCGAGCTCCTGGCCTCAAACACCATAATCCACCGGGAACTGATTGATATTCTTAAAGACTTCAGCTCATTTTGATGACCACTTTGCGCCCTTGCCGTTGTTGAATTCTTAGGAAAATTGTCAACACTTATAGTATAGTAACTGTCAGACCCATAAATAATACCGCCACAGGAGAAGCCACCTTCATGGTAGGAAAACAGATCAAACAATACCGCATCCTTTATATCCTTCTGCTCCTCGTTTTTGCCATGCCTGCCACGGTTTTCGGTTCAACCGACTTTTCCAGCTGGCTTGTTGAGTTGCGAACTGAAGCCCGGGCAAAAGGCATCAATGATGAGACACTGGACAGGGCTCTTGATGGCCTGCAACCCATCCCGCGCGTCATTGAACTTGACCGCCGTCAACCGGAATTTACCCAGACCTTCTGGCGCTACCTGGATGCACGGGTGACCGAAGGACGCATTAAACGCGGCCGCCAGCTGCTGGCCAAGCATAATGACCTGCTGAACAGGATAGAACGCCGTTATGGGGTACAACCACGTTTTCTTGTCGCCTTCTGGGGACTGGAAACCAATTTCGGTGATTACCTGGGCAGCTTTCCGGTCATCGGCTCACTCGCCACTCTGGCCTATGATCCAAGACGCAGTGATTTTTTCAGATCGGAACTGCTGGCCGCCCTCACCATCCTTGACCAAGGTCATATCACTGTCGATTCAATGTTCGGTTCCTGGGCAGGTGCCATGGGGCAGCCGCAATTCATGCCCTCTACCTTTGTTCGTTTTGCCGTTGATGAAGATGGTGACAACCGCCGTGATATATGGCATAGCCTGCCGGATGTATTCGGCTCGGCCGCCAATTTTCTGTCAAAATCAGGCTGGCAGGGCGACAAGACCTGGGGGCGAGAGGTGCGACTGCCCGAGGATTTCGATCTCGACCTGGCAGGATTGGATACAGAAAAGACATTAACCGCCTGGCATATCCTCGGGGTTCGTAAAATAAATAATGATACGTTGCCCAGGGTCAATATCAAGGCCTCAATTATGCTACCGGCAGGCCATGGGGGACCGGCCTTCCTGGTTTACAAAAACTATCGCACCATCATGGTATGGAACCGTTCTAATCTTTATGCCATCGCAATAGGACATCTGGCAGACCGGCTGGTCGGCAAGGACCCTCTCCAGACAGCCAGACCGCTTGCCGAGTATCCGCTGAGCCGATCACAGATAGAAAAAATCCAGGAACTTCTCGTCGCACAGGGATATGACCCGGGACCTGTTGACGGCGTTCTTGGTTCTAAAACACGTCAGGCGATCAAAGAGTTTCAGCGTACGGCCAAACTACCGGCAGATGGCTACCCAACCCCTGCATTGCTTGAAGTGCTCGGAAAAAAATGACAGTACACCGGCAATTCAAAAAAAGTGCTTCCATAAAAGAGATCCATGCTTTTACCCGTAAAACCACGACAGCACGACCGCTATTTCTGTCCGGTGTATCCGCCGGGTTCCCTTCCCCGGCAGATGACTACCTGGACCGCAAGCTGGACCTGAACGAACACCTGATTAAAAACCCGGCCGCCACCTTTTTTGTCAGGGTTGCCGGAGATTCCATGACCGGCACCGGGATTAACGACGATGATATACTCATCGTTGACCGTTCATTGGAACCGGTCAGCGGCAGTATTGTTATTGCCGTGATTAATGGCGAACTGACTGTCAAACGGCTGCTGAAAAACAACAACACCTGTCAGCTTGTTGCAGAGAATCCACACTACCCTCCCCTGGAGATCAGCGAAGATACTCCCCTGGAGATATGGGGTGTGGTGACCTATGCCATCCACCGTCTTTGATAGTTACAGGGGCTGTTGCTAAACTGCGATAAAAATAAGCTTCCTGGAGCCTTTCTGTTCGTCCCGCAAGCAAAAACATAAAAAATCCTGTTTTTTAGTTGATTAAATGAAGCACACTACCAATACAGCGATTCAACTCTATAAAAAAGGCAGATTGGCGGCAGCAAAAGAGATATGTGAGTCTATTTTAGAGCAAGATACCGACAATGATACGGCCCTACACTTGTTAGGCGTAATTATTATGAAACACGGTGTGCTCAATGAAGCCATAGAATATATGGAAAAAGCAATCAGACTCAACCCCAGCAATGCAGAGTATTTTCATAATTGTTCCTATGGATATCGTCAGCAGGGTGAGTTGGACAAGGCAAGACAATACCTGCAACAGTCCATCAAATTGAAATCGAACTATGGAGAATCATATCAAGCTCTTGCAGAGCTAACCCGTTATACCAAAAAAAATGGACTGCTTGGTGCCATAGAACAACAATTAAAAAAGAATTTTCTGTTCGTAAAAGAGGCCAGTTATTTTCATTTTGCAGCAGGAAAGTTATATGACGGTCTCGGTGAATATGACCGGGCATTTGAACATTTCTCATTAGGCAACAAGAAATCCCAGATTCAATTCAATCTTCATGAATACGAAAAAAAATTCAAAGATATTATTTACACGTACAATTACTCCTAGGGCAAGGATTATTCATATCAGGCGTAATCCCCTTGATACCTGTCTATCTTGTTTTTCTCAAAACTTCAGCAATGGTGTTTCATGGAGTTTCAATCTGGAACACCTTGGCCATTTCTATCTGCTTTATCAACGCATGATGGAACACTGGCGCCATGGAGTTGATGTGAACATGATCGAGATTGATTACGAAGAACTGGTAAACCACCAGGAAAAAGTTTCACACGAAATAATCGAGTTCTGTGGTTTGGAGTGGCAAAAAGATTGCCTGGAGTTCAATAAAACCAAAAGGGAAGTTTCCACGGCAAGTTTCTGGCAGGTCCGGCAACCGCTTTATAGCCGCTCAGTCTCCCGTTGGCAAAACTATGAAAAACATCTTGAACCGCTCATTCGCATTATGGGATATAATCAATAGAAAAACATTGGATATGAAACAATTCCGAATGACTCAACTAATCAAAAAACAAAAAAATTTCTGCCTGGTCGACTGCAACAACTTCTATGCCTCCTGTGAGCGGCTTTTCAGGCCGGGACTGTCAAACAAGCCGGTGGTGGTGCTCTCCAATAACGACGGCTGCATTATCGCCCGTTCCAACGAGGCAAAAAAACTGGGGCTCGGCATGGGCGACCCCTATTTTAAATATGAATCGCTCATTCGCCGCCATGGGGTAACGGTATTTTCCTCCAATTATGCGTTGTATGGGGATATTTCCCAACGGGTTATGGATACCCTTATGCAGCTTGAGCCCGAGGTGGAAGTCTATTCCATTGACGAAGCTTTCATCTCCCTGCCAAGGGGCAGACATGTTGATCTCAACAGTTATGCCCATGCTCTGAAGGCGACCATTTACAAATATACCGGCATGCCGGTCTCCATCGGCCTCGGCCCCACCAAAACCCTGGCCAAGA
>PJEL010004017.1_pt1 | contig 12309 bp, 12 predicted proteins | sample 1853271 | NCBI WGS metagenome assembly PJEL01 (sample SAMN08108733, study PRJNA415343) | Invertebrate metagenome, whole genome shotgun sequencing project. | host: Globobulimina | place: Sweden: Gullmar Fjord | collected 2015-08 | reverse complement strand
ATCGGTGATGGCGCTATGACCGCAGGTATGGCATTTTAAGCATTAAATCATGGCGGCGATATTAATAAAGACATGCTGATTATCTTAAATGATAACGAGATGTCGATTTCTGAAAATGTTGGCGCGTTAAATAACCACCTAGCTAAAATGTTATCTGGTAGCTTATATACAGGAATACGTGAAGGTAGTAAGCGCATACTCAATAACTTACCGCCAATTAAAGAACTTGCCAGCAAAGCAGAAGAGCATTTAAAAGGCATGGTCGTACCAAGTACCTTTTTTGAAGAGTTAGGGTTTAACTACATTGGCCCAATTGACGGTCATGACGTAAACGGATTAGTTGATACCATACGCAATATGCGTAACCTAAAAGGCCCTCAACTGCTTCACATTGCCACGAAAAAAGGCAAGGGTTATCACGCCGCAGAGCAAGATCCAATAAAGTATCATGCGGTGCCAAAATTCGATCCAAAAGAATCTAATTTGCCAATAGCGGCAGCAAGCTTGCCTTCATATTCTAAAGTATTTGGTGATTGGCTTTGTAAAATGGCAGAAAGCGATGAAAAACTTGTCGCCATAACGCCAGCAATGCGCGAAGGTTCGGGCATGGTGGAGTTTAGCCAACGTTTCCCAGATAAATATTATGATGTAGCAATCGCTGAACAACACGCAGTTACTTTTGCCGCAGGTTTGGCCATTGGCGGTCAAAACCCAATTGTCGCCATTTACTCCAGCTTTTTGCAGCGTGGTTATGATCAATTAATTCATGACATTGCCATTCAAAACTTACCGGTTTTATTTGCTATCGACCGTGCAGGTATTGTTGGCGCTGATGGCCCAACGCATCAAGGTTCATTCGATTTAAGTTTTATGCGCTGCGTGCCTAACCTCATTATTATGGCACCTTCAGATGAAAGAGAGTGCCAGTTAATGTTAACCACAGGACATTTATACAATGGCCCAGCCGCTGTGCGTTACCCCCGTGGCAACGGCATCGGTGTAACATTGCCAGCAATTGATGAAACTATTGAAATAGGTAAAGGTTTAGTTAAACAAAGTGGCGAAAACACGGCAATATTAAGCTTTGGTACTATGCTTGGCGAAGCACAAATTGCGGCAGACAAGCTAAATGCAACGCTTGTTGATATGCGCTTTGTTAAACCGCTTGATGAAGCCTTAATTACCTCACTTTTGAAAACTCATACAACCTTAGTTACTCTTGAAGATAACGTTATTGCCGGCGGCGCAGGCTCTGCTGTGAATGAATTTATATTAAGCCAAGGTCTAGCATGTAAAGTACTAAATATTGGTTTACCTGATCAGTTTATTAAGCATGGTACACAGCAAGAAATTCATCAAGAACTTGGTTTAGATGCCCAAGGTATTATTACTAAAGTTACGGTTTTTTTAGCAAAATAGTTTAAGTTATACCTATAGGCATTTGTACAAATAAAAAAGAGCGCCTAAGCGCTCTTTTTTATTGTCTGAATATTTAATTAAATCACTTAATTAAATGAAAATTATTCAGCAATATACTCAACCACTTCGAGGCCAAAACCTGATAGCGAATGATATTTAGTTTGCGAGCTTAATAAACGCATTTTACTTACGCCTAAGTTAGCCAAAATTTGTGAGCCGACACCAACATTACGAGAGCCTACGTGTCGGTTCACTTCTTTAACTGTTTCGCCTGCATCAATTTTTGCATATTTTTGCACTTGAGCAATTAGCTCAGCTGGGCTTTCATGCTTACCAAGAAGCACTAAAACACCGCCTTCTTTGGCAATTTTTTCTAAAGCATTTGCCATTGGCCACTTAGCAACACTTTCACGTTGGCTAAACAGTAAATCTCTAAAAGTATTTTCTAAATGCACACGAACAAGCGTTGGCTCTTCTGCTTTAATCTCACCTTTAGTAAGGGCAAAATGTGCTTGACCATCAATCGTATCTTTAAAGATAGTTAAATCGAATTCACCAAATGCAGTGGGTAATTTACATTGTGAGATACGCTCAATCGTTGTTTCATTAGCATTGCGGTATTCAATTAAATCAGCAATAGTGCCCATTTTAACATCATGCTTTTTAGCAATAATTTCTAAGTCAGGACGACGCGCCATGGTGCCATCTTCATTTAGAATTTCAACAATAACTGACGCTGGCTCTAAACCAGCCAAACGCGCTAAATCAACACCTGCTTCGGTATGTCCGGCGCGATTTAAAACACCGCCATCTTTAGCCATTAATGGAAAAATATGACCTGGTTGAACAATGTCTAAATGGTTAGCATTTTTTGCTGCTGCCGCTAAAACAGTTGTTGCTCTATCCGCTGCTGAAATACCGGTGGTTACGCCAGTAGCTGCTTCAATTGATACGGTAAAGTTAGTACTAAACTGCGCATCATTTTTATCAACCATCAAAGGTAGCTTAAGATCTAGACATTTTTGGCGGCTCATCGGCATGCAAATTAAGCCACGACCATGAGTTGCCATAAAGTTAATTGCTTCAGGAGTAACTTTTTCTGCCGCCATGATGAAGTCGCCTTCATTTTCACGATCTTCATCATCCATCAAAATAACCATCTTGCCTTGGGCAATATCGTCGATGATTTCTTGCGGGGTATTTAATTGCATGACAACCTCTAAATTAGGTAATTGAATATAAGTTGATTAAAGTTTACGTCTACTTAGACATAAAACCGCTTTTCATCAGTAAGGCTTCAGTTACGCCTTCTGTTTTCGGTGCTGATTCATCAGTCTTTTTTAATAATAGTCGTTCAATATAACGGGCAATCAAGTCTACTTCTAAGTTAACTTGGCTACCGACTTTATATTCAGCGATAATTGTTTGCTCTGTGGTATGCGGCACGATGGTTAAACGAAATTGATCATCGGTTAAACTGTTCACCGTTAAGCTTATACCATCAACGGTGATTGAGCCTTTTTCAGCAACATAAGGAGCGATTTCTTTTGGTAATGAGATCCAGTATTCGGTTGAGTTCCCGTTATTATGAATTGAGCGAATTTCACTTAATACATCAACATGGCCTGATACCATATGGCCACCAAAACGTGTTGTCGGTAACATTGCTTTTTCAAGGTTAACTTTTTGACCAACCCGATAATTACCAAAAGCAGTACACGATAGCGTTTCTGTTGATACGTCAGCGGTATAACTATTTTGATCAAAAGCAACAACCGTCAAACAAATACCATTGGTTGCAATAGAATCACCCAGTGCTACGTCGCCCATATCTAAGTTGCCAGTCGCAACTTCTATCCGTGCACCTTGGCTATTTATGTTGATAGCACGAATATTACCAACGGCTTCAATAATTCCTGTAAACATAGCGTAGTTTCTACCTTGTAGGTTCAAATTTTGCGACAATTCGAATGTCATCACCAACCATCGTTAAATCTTGAATGGTTAGTTTTTTTGCATCACTTAACTTTTCAATATTAGGCAAATTAACGAGGCCTTTTCCTTCAGCTCCCATTAATTTAGGCGCCTGAAAAAGTATTAATTCATCAACCAAATCTTGCTCGATAAAAGCACCTGCAAGCGTTGCACCCGACTCAACTAAAATATCGTTGAGACCTCGCTTGGCTAATAGGCCAAGCAACGCCTTTAAATCTGCTTTTTTTTCGCCACGTTTATTCTTTATACGCGGACAAATAACATGTTCTACAAAATGAGGCCACTTGGGTAAGTTTTCAATGCTTGCGCCAATAATAATTATTGGCGCTGGTATTTCAAACAAAGCTAAGTTCGGTGTTAATCGATTTTGGCTATCAATAATAACGCGTACTGGTTGTCGTAGGTTTTCTTCTTTATAAGTGTTTTTAAGCTCACCAAGCTCTTGCCACCTAACATTCATTTTAGCATTGTCGGTAAGAATTGAATCTGCACCACTAATAATTGCACAGCTTTGTGCTCGAAGTTTTTGTACATTTCGACGAGCAGCTGGTGAGGTGATCCATTTACTTTCACCATTTGCCATTGCTGTTTTACCGTCTAAGCTTGCTGCTAGCTTACAGCGCACATAAGGCAAGCCTTGGGTCATTAATTTAATAAAGCCTAAGTTTAGTGCTTGCGCATCTTGAGTTAATAGTCCAACTTGCGTGGTGATCCCGGCATTATTTAGTATCTCAATGCCACGGCCGGAAACTTGAGGATTTGGATCAACCATAGCAATAACAACATGACTAACTTTAGCTTTTATCAAACCTTCAGCACAAGGCGGTGTTCGTCCATAATGGCTGCAAGGCTCAAGTGTTACATAAGCAGTAGCGCCTTCGGCTTGCTCTCCCGCTTGCGCTATGGCATTAACTTCAGCGTGCGCAGTACCTGCTTTTACATGAAATCCTTGACCAACAATTTGAGCATTTTTTACTAATACGCAACCCACTCTTGGATTAGGCGAGGTTGTGTAATGCCCTTGCTTAGCAAGCGTTAGTGCTTGCTGCATGTACTGATGGTCTTGAGCAGTAAATTTTTGGTCAGTGTTGTTCAAGCGCTATTCGCCTTTTTTATCACTGTTTTTATCAGCACCATTTTTATCATCACTCTTATCATCATCAAGTCGCGCGATTTCTTCGCCAAACTCGCGTATATCTTCAAATGAGCGATAAACAGAGGCAAAACGAACATAGGCAACTTTATCAAGTCGTTTTAATTGCTCCATAATGAAATTACCTAAAATCTCACTTGATATTTCACGCTCGCCCGTTGCTCGTAATTGAGATTTTAATTTATTAATTGCTAGCTCTGTTTGCTCTAGGCTTACTGGACGTTTTTCTAGCGCTCTTAACAAACCATTGCGCATTTTATCTTCATTAAAAGGTTCACGTGAGCCGTCTCGTTTAATAATACGTGGCATTAATAATTCAGCGCTTTCAAAAGTAGTGAAGCGTTCATGACAATCAACGCACTCTCGACGACGACGTACTTGGTGACCGTCAGAAACAAGACGAGAATCAATAACTTTTGTATCAACTGCTGCGCAAAAGGGGCAATACATTTTAGCTCCAAAACTTTAACTAAACGCCAATATAAAATGAATTAACGTTCAAGAAGAAAAACGGCAATAAGGGAAAATTAATAGATAATATAGTCTATCTTAACGTAAAAATGGCCGCGAAATGCGGCCATTTTAAACTAAATAACGTTGAACAATCTAGCGTTTATCTTGTAAAGCTCAATTGCTCTTTTAACAATCTACTTATGCGTAAACAGGTAAACGAGCACATAGCTCAGCTACTTTCGTTTGTACGCTAGCAATAACGTCTTCATTGTTGATATCGTCTAAAATATCACAAATCCATCCAGTTAATTCTTTTGTTTCTTCTACTTTGAAACCACGACGAGTGATAGCCGGTGTACCAAGACGAAGACCAGAAGTAACAAATGGAGAACGTGGGTCATTAGGTACTGAGTTTTTGTTCACGGTGATATGTGCGCGGCCAAGTGCTGCATCAGCATCTTTACCGGTGATATCTTTATCAATGAGGTCTAAAAGTAATAAATGGTTTTCAGTGCCATTAGATACTACTTTATAACCACGTTCTTGAAGAACAGCAACCATAGCTTTTGCGTTATCAAGTACTTGTTGTTGATAAACTTTAAACTCAGGCTCTAATGCTTCTTTAAATGCTACAGCTTTAGCAGCAATAATGTGCATTAGTGGGCCACCTTGGCCACCTGGGAATACCGCTGAGTTTAATTTTTTATATATTGCTTCATCATCACAACCAGAAACAATTAGTCCGCCACGTGGACCAGCTAATGTTTTATGCGTTGTTGTGGTTACAACATGTGCATGAGGTACAGGGTTTGGATATAGACCCGCAGCAACTAGGCCTGCAACATGAGCCATATCAACAAAGAAGTAAGCACCAACTTTGTCAGCGATTTTACGCATACGCGCCCAATCAACAATGCCAGAGAACGCAGAAAAACCACCGATGATCATTTCTGGTTTATGCTCTAATGCAAGCTCTTCCAGTTCATCATAATTAATGTCGCCAGTTTCTGGGTGTAAACCGTATTGAAATGCTTCGTAAGATTTACCAGAAAAGTTAACATGTGAACCATGAGTTAAATGGCCACCATGAGCAAGGCTCATGCCTAATACTTTACCGCCTGGAGTAACTAATGCTTGAAATACTGCAGCATTTGCTTGAGAACCCGCATGAGGTTGAACGTTTGCGTAGGTTGCACCAAATAATTCTTTAGCACGATCAATCGCTAATTGCTCAGCTTTATCAACATATTCACAACCGCCGTAATAACGCTTACCAGGGTAACCTTCTGCGTACTTGTTGGTAAGTTGTGAACCTTGTGCTTCAAGAACACGCGGGCTACAGTAGTTTTCAGAAGCAATTAATTCAATGTGAGCTTCTTGGCGAATAACTTCATCTGTCATCGCTTGGTAAAGATCAGCATCATAATCAGCGATATTCATATCACGTGTTAACATGGTTTTTCCTCAAATAGTCAGCCGATAAAGGCAACGGACTGGGTTATATTCAATAAAATTAATGCGGCGTATTTTGCCTGAACTCTCAGTTGTTGTACACGTAAAAAAAGGCTGTTTTAAGTTCAATTAGTATTCAACATTTGAATGTTGGTTATTACAAAAACTTTCTTGCCTGTGTACAAAAAACTAGCACACTGAATATAACTAAATAAAAAAACATTAACAAGAAATAAAATACAGATTAATAAATAAATACCCGAATTATATTTTGAAAGATTTGTTTTTTACAATTATTAAACAACATTGATTGACTGTAACTGCTCAAGTTCTTTACAACGTTTTCTTTTAAAGTACTGACAAATAACTAACATAATAACCATGACAATATTCATTAAAGTTAAGCCCCATAGCGGTGACTTTTCTCTTTCGACTGCCACCATATAAATAAACCAGTTACCTAAAGGAATAAGTGAATATAAAGACCACTTTATTAGCTGAATATATTTTATTGAGGATATACAGCCATCTATAGCATTGCTAATGGCATTTTCTGGACTGTCGCACATATTACGCCACGACGTGGTTCTAACTTTAATCGCAAGGTAAGTATAAATAGCACTCGCAAAGCCAGCTATGCCTAAATATGCTTGTAAGTAACCATCAGGCTCTGGCATGAAAAAAGTATAAATAAAGCCTATTAACACGGCGACAGTTGCCAAAACGTCATTAACAAGCATACCTTTTGCCCATAACGTTCTGCGCTTAGTTTCTTTGAGCAAAGCAGGAATATCAGTTTCAGACACCGGCTGTGCTTGCCAATCACTTGTTAATGATTGCCATTGTTGATCGCTAAAAACATCAGGGTTTTCATCACTTACTTGCTCCGCAGCATTTAAGTTTTTATTAACATTTTCTTTTTTCATAATAACGGCTTTATCTGTTGAGCTATTGGTTGCTGGGCTATTTGCTTTTGAGTTTTCATTCGATGGCCTGACCATAATTATTTTGCCTCCAATATCTGTGATAAGGAAGCTTTAGCACGATTAAGGCGCACACCCACTAAACTAGTAGTTATTGACAAGGCTTCTGAAATATCTTGATAACTCATGCCCTCAAGCGCCAATGTGATCACTTGCTGCTGTTCGATGCTAAGCTTTCGAATAGCCTCAATAAGCTTTTGCTGTCGTTGTTGCTGATCAAGTGCTTGATAAGGTGTTGACTCTGTTGATTGATGCGCAGTTTCATCTTCTTTGATGGTATCAATTGACTGCTCTGCTTTTACTGTTTTCATCGCTTTAGCAACGTGTGTTGCTAAAACATTATGAGCAATGCGCGCGACAAACGTTTTTACTTTCGCGTCGTGTCTAAAGCCAGGTAAAGCTCGCCAAATATTGAGCGCAACTTCTTGAAAGAGTTCTTCTTGTAATGCAGGTTTTGCTTCAAAGCCATTAATAATATGACGGATTAATTTGTCATACTCGCTTATCCACTGCTCAAAAATTTTCTGGTGATTCAAACATTCATCCTTGGGAGTTACCTTTGCGGCATTTAAAAAATCGACTACATAGTTGTGCTTGAGTGTATGGGAGACAGATGATTTTGTCATATCTATCTTGGCTCCCTTACTTAACTTATTTGTTGGCATAAAAAACAGTTAGCTTAGCGCCAAAACTACTTTTTCAGACTTAAGCTTATTCGCTAATGACACCACTAAAGCAACCGTAATTCCTATCGTCACTAAGCCGGTACTACCAAGGGCTAGCCAATTAATAGGTAAACCTTTGAATAAGTCTTCCATTAATAAAGATTGACCCGAAACAGGCAGCCAGTCTAACCATTTAGGTTTATCGTCAATAAACATCAGTGCTACAGGTATCATCGCTGGCAGCATAATGATCATGCTAACCGTTGATTGCGCTTCTTTGAAACTCTTCGCTTTAAACGAAACATATAACTGCAAGGCTGAAGCAAAAAAGCAAATCGGCAATAACATCAATAAAAGGGCAAAAATGGTAAAAAGATCCAAATTGAAGGTCGCACCAATTTTAGTTAAATCAACAAAACCAATTGAAAGCGAAGTTAATACTAATGTTAGTACCACACCCAGTGCCGCAATTGCGCTGGCACTACAAAGTTTTGCCATCACAATTTTCATGGTACTTACTGGCTGACATAATAAAATTTCCAGCACATTGCGCTCTCTTTCGCCAGCGCTTGAATCAATAGCAACTGACAAACCCGACATAAATGCCGCCATTAATAAATACAAACCTAGCATCACGGAAACCATTCTAAAGTTGCTATTAGGTTTTGCCGTATCTTGCTCAATAAGTTTTACTGGGCTTAGTAGTTTTACGTCAATACCACGTACAAGTAGGCGTTTATAGCCAATAAGGCGTGCATACTGATTAACGGTATCTTTAATGCGTCTAATGGGCGCATTTAATGCTTTTTCGCTGTAGTCGGTACGTAAAATAATATCGATGGGTTTGCCATCGATCATATCTTGCGCGAAAGTTTCAGGAATTTTGAATTCAATATTACGTTCATCCCAAGTGGCTTTATCGGCTTCTGGTACGTCTTTAAAAGCAAGAATGTTTTCTTCTTTCATTTGTTTGATCAGTTTAGGCGCGAATTCTTCACCCGATATTTTGATATAAATAGCTGGAGTTGAGACCATTTCTTTGATCAACATTTTCGACATTGCAAAAATCATAACCGGCGCCATAACCGCCATCATCATCGCCATCATTAATGCCCGACGATCGCGTAGCGCTTCTTTAAACTCTTTATTTAATAACGCATTAAACTGGATCATGCTGCGACTCCTTCATCTGAACCAATTATTTTAACAAACGCGTCTTCTAGGTGTTTCTCACCCGCTAGCTGGCAAAGCTCTTCAGGCGTACCTTGCGCTGCTAATTTGCCGCCAGCGACAATAATAACGCGGTCACAAAGTGCCGCGACTTCTTGCATTACATGAGATGAAAAAAGAATGCAGTGCCCTTTCTCCTTAAACCTCGCTAAATAATTACGTAATACTCGCGTACTCATTACATCAAGACCACGTGTCGGTTCATCAAGAACAAAGTTTTTAGGTTGATGCACAAGTGCTTGTGCCAGCGTAACCTTCATGCGTTGGCCTTGCGAGAAACCTAAGGTTTTTCGATGTGCTAGCTCTTGCATATCTAAATCATTTAAAACATCTTCAATCGCTTGGGCTTTGGTTTGGCCGCTTAAACCATGAATACTGGCAAAATAATCTATTTGTTCATAAGCAGTTAGGCGCTCGTATAAACCAAATTTGTCTGGAAAAATACCTAAACGAGAGCGTGCTTCTATTGGCGCATCAGCAACATTTATTCCATCAATCGTGGCAAAGCCTTGGTCGGCTTTTAATAAACCATAAAGTGTCCGTAAGCAGGTGGTTTTTCCTGCACCATTAGGGCCAAGAATACCGGTAATTTCACCATCTTTCGCTTGAAAAGATAAACCGTCTAATGCTTTAACTTGTTGTTTGGCAACCTTAAAGCTTTTATGTAAATTATTAACTTCAATCATTTTTATTTCCTTATATGCTGCCGTTTAAACTGGTCATGAAAGATGCTTCAGGAATTTCTGCAAGGCATGACTCATCTAGCTTATCTGGGGCTAATGTCGTCAAAAATTCATTAATGATTTTTATTGCACAAGGTGTTGAGGCAACAATATGGGCATTATTTTTCGAAACTATATGATGACTATTTGTTAAGGTGGCATCAGATTTTTCACCATTGCTTGGCGGTGTTACCGGATCTAAATTTCCTGAAAGAATGAGCGTAGGCACATTGGTTGTAACTGCTTGATAAAAATTATTTTCCACTGAATAGCTTGGCCACAACGGACAAGCAACTTGCCAGCCTTGATGACTATTATCTTTGCCGAACGAGTTTTTACTATCAGCCATTAGCATTTTCGGCGTTACTTTAGGAATATCTTCATTACAAACAATATTAAACGTTAGGCCAATATACATGCCTTGCCCGCCCTCCGTTTGCGAGATTAAACCAGCTAAAGGAGCAAAATCCCCTAAAGACGCTTGATGAATAATCAACGGCACCATAGTCCGAGTTTGCATCGAATAAAGTTGCATACGCAAAGTTGAGATAAATTTACTGGTTGTTACAACAAACGGTGTTGAGTTGCCCAGTCTAGGGTGTGGTATATCTAGGCTAATTGGTGACTGAGCTAGTCGGTTGATAACCTGCTCAAACTCTTGTCGTAAATTTGGAAAAGCTTGCTGACACGACATTTCGTTAGCGCAGTTTTCTAACAATAATTCAAACGATCGTGCTGCACTTTGTCCAAAAGTGCCAATAGGTACTTCAATTGGGCCAACGCTATCTAAAACCGCACTGCGAATAGTTTCAGGAAATAGTCGTAAATAAACTAAGCCCGCACGTGTTCCATAAGAACCACCGTAAATGTTGATCTGCTTGTGGCCCAGCGCACTACGCACTGCGTCAAAATCTCGTACAGAATTTTCTGAATTATATTGGCTTAAATCGCCAGTGAAAGATTCAAGACAGTTTTTAACTTCTTGCTCATTAAAGTCTTCTGGGATCAGTTGATAAACATCTTGCTCAGCTGCTTCTTCACACTGCAACGGATGAGATTTCCCGGTTCCACGTTGATCAACTAAAATGATATCTCGTGTTTTTCTAACTTCGGTAAAGCCTTTACGAATTTGTGCGGCAAGCTCAACAGCTGCCTGCCCTGGACCACCAGCCAAAAACAGTAAGGGTTCTTTATAAGTGCTCTTGTCTATCGCTGGCAATACGGCAAAATTAATACTTATTTGGGTACCCTGTGGTTTTTGATAATTTTCAGGTACTAATAAAGTGCCACATTGTACTTGTTCTTTTATGCCATCAAGATGACATTGCTCTAACTTAATTTTATCGGTAATTGCCGCGGCTTGTGCGCTGGCTAACATCAATCCAAAACCTGATATGAGTTTCCAATTTTTATTCATTCTCTGCTTCCTTTTTTGACAACGAACACTTAGTCTCTGTTCTTTCAAATTTATTACAAAAAATTATTTTAATTTCAAAAATATATTTTGATTAGGGAACTAAAAGTGAAAAATGGATTATCTGCTGAACGACTTAATTTGATTATTGCTATCTGTGCAATTTTGATTTCTGCTGCTTCGTTTTATGCAACGTACTTACAAGCTAACGCAGCAGAAAAACAAGTTAAAGCAATGACTTTACCTTTATTACAATTTGAACACGGAAATTATAATGAACATAAAGGAGAGAGGGTAATAACTTTCTCACTTAACAATGCGGGGGTTGGTCCGGCAATTGTAAAAAGTGTTAACTTTAAATATAAAGATATTAGCTACACTAGCTTACAAAAGTTTTTATTCGCCTGCTGTACAAAAGAAATAAAAGCATCCGATAATGTGATGCCTTCACTAAAAACAATTTCTGACGGAGGGTATTTAACCAGCACTATACAAAATGTGACCATTCCAGGCCAAACAAATCATGAATTTCTATTTGTATACCCCAATAAAAATGAGTTAAATGACCTTTTTAAAAAAGTTGACATTGAGCGGCGTTCATTATCATTAAAGGTTTGTTTTTGCTCATTACTTGATGATTGCTATGTCACTGAAAAAAGCGGCATTGTTGAGCCTGTAGAGCAATGTTCAATCTAAATTAAATGATATTGTGAATATTATGACAAGAAGCTATAAATTTAATTTGGAACAAAGAATCTGACGGTTCATCCTGAACTTCAACGCTCTTTCAGCATCGACATGCAAGGGTGCATTAATGCCGATA
>PJEL010004016.1_pt1 | contig 12313 bp, 15 predicted proteins | sample 1853271 | NCBI WGS metagenome assembly PJEL01 (sample SAMN08108733, study PRJNA415343) | Invertebrate metagenome, whole genome shotgun sequencing project. | host: Globobulimina | place: Sweden: Gullmar Fjord | collected 2015-08 | reverse complement strand
CGATCCGTCCGGCAATTCCATGGCAGTTGCCGCAAAGAACAAGGTCTGGTTCCTTCGCAACAACCGTCAGGTTGCAGCCGATCTGGAGCCGACCGGATTCTTCGAATGGGGACGGGGGGCGTCCAGTTAGGTGACGCGAGTATGGGACTGCCCAGGGAGACAAACACCCAAAGAAGCGGTTCTTTTTTCGTGATTTTGACCTTGATTGTATCATGCCGGTCAATGGCTGGTCCGGCCCAACCAATACTGAGTTTGTCCAATATTTCCTGTCAATAATGCGACTATTGAGCAGTCTAAACCAAAAATATTTAAAAATACTGGGGTTATTCTTGCTTGACAGGGTCAATGCGACTCCATATATATATGCATATTGACCGTTGGCGCGGTGGAAGCCGTTGTCTAAAGGAGTGTTTTATCTAATTGTTTCATCATTAAGGAGAGCCAGTTATGGCAAAGAAAAAGGCAGCGGCTAAGCCGATGACCAAGAGTGAGATCGTATCCGGAATCGCCGATGCGACAGGACTGACCAAGAAGGATATTGGGGCTGTGTTCGAGACAATGGCCGCTCAGATCAAGAAGAGCCTTGGTCGAAGTGGCGCCGGCGCATACACTGTGCCCGGTCTGATGAAGCTAGTTGTACAGCGAAAACCCGCAACCAAGGCCGGATATTTTGAGCCGCTTGCGTGGTTCGGATAGTTTCTTTTGCAGGTCCGTGAATTCAGCCGATAGCGTTGACTCGTCGGCAGCCACTAGCACGGCGTTGATGCTTAGCGTATAGTGGATATGCGTGACCATCCTATCGGCGTCGTCGTAAACGTACGAACCCGACAGGCTATAGGTTGCAGGCAGCATCGAGCCGCCCGAATCGCCGCCGCCGAACTGGACGCCATTGTAAACGATCGACGCACCGGAAAGCGAAATGTCTTTTAGTGCTGTTGCCATTACGTGTCCGTGAAATGCCGGAGTTGACCGGAAGGTGCCGACTCGGGATAGATGCGGAATACAAGCGGGATATTCCGCTCGTCGTTTGCCATTAGCGTTTCTACGCTGAATTCCGGCTCATAGCACGCCTTCGCATACGTGCGCGTGACGGGGCCGTTGGTGGCCGCTTTCGTACCCGTGACCGCCGTTAGAACTAGCGCTTGTGCGAAGTCGTAAGCGTCGCGGCCGATGTAGCCGGATAGCCCTAGATCGCTAGTGCTTTGCGGGTTCATCGCCGACTTGGTGACCGCCTTCCATTCCTTGACGGTGATCTGCACAAATGCCGACGTGCCGCGGTAGACCGCACCGACCGGAACGTCACCGTACTTTTCTGCGCGGATGAACGTGCCGTGGATTTGCCCGATGTGCCGTACCGGACCTTCTAGCAAGCCCATGTCGGTGCCGCCCCAGGTCGCCGTGTAGGCACCGTGTGCGAGCGTTACGCTATTGAATGACATCATTCACCCCATATTAGAAACTCGTTGCGTCCGCTTCAGCCCGGTAAACCGTAGCCGCCGACCGATCCACACCGGCGAGCCTTGGTAGTCCGGCAGTGCGACCGATTCCATTTTCTGCCGACCGCGATATACCCAACGCCCGCCGAACGCATCGCCCAGACCGGCAACCGGCAATCCAAATTTCGTGTTGATGTAAGCGTCTACCGCGTGGTTTTCGTGTAGCGTCTTGATGATGGCCCGTTCCAATTGTTCGATCGTGGAAACTTGCCGCTGATACAGGTCGGTTTCCAGCATTAGGTTTCCCTGTCGATCGGGAGCCACGCCGCCCGGCCGCTTCCATATTCCGACCATCAGCGTCAACACTTCCACCAGTTCGTTGTTGACTTGGTTGCCCGTCTCGATTCCGCCGTCGTCTAACGCGATATGCCAATTGCTTGCCATCGGCGGGGGGAACAAATTGAATTCGATAGTCACCCGCTTGTTTTCCGCGCCCGGCTTATTGCGGATGTTGGCGTGCTCGCGTAGGTAATCGCGGGTTCCTTCGAGGGCCGGTCCCATGCTCATAGCTTGCCCCCCCGCTTAATGATGTTGATGATGTCGCGCACCCCGCCGCGTAGCTCGTTGCCGATGTCCCTTGACCATTCGGGCGGCAGTTCTTTCGGCCACAACCGCCGCTCTGGAACCTTCCCGCGTCCCTCATGGTGCGTTGCCGCGTGCGGTGCCCTTGTCCCTACGACAACCTCCCCCGTGGGCATTTCGGCTATCTGATCGGGTGTTTTGGGCGCGTACGCCTGCGTTTTCACTTCGCCCGGCTGCAAGGATGCGAATAAGGTGCCGTTGCTCTTGAGTGTTTGGTAATCAGTGCCGACCTGTCGCCCGCCGAAGCCGGGGTCGGAAATCTTAAACTTAGCGCCTTGCTTCTTAACTTGGTTGGTAGCCATTGCCGCGGCTATGCTCTTGGCTTCCGCCTCGTCGTGACGCAGTATCAACCACTTGAGATTACGGACAAATGCCTTTTTCCAGGTCTTGAGTTGCGTTTCAGTAAGCATCCCGTCTTTGCCGCCCGGCCACTTCCCGCCCGCGCGGGGTCGGTTGCGCCCGTCCGGGTACTGGAACCCTTTGACCGGCCGACCGTAGGCGAGGTATTTCTTCGATAGCGGCGGCCATTGCGTACCGTCCACACCGGCCTCGCCCGTCGATAGCTTGTCTAGGTTGACCGTCACAAGATCGAAAAACCTAAACGCGATAAGCGACCGCATTTGAGCGCCCACGCCGTCCGGGTCGGGAGCCTTCCCTACGATTAGCTTGGGGATCGCTCGAATGAACCGCACAAGATCACCCCGCGTTGCCGACGTTCGGATTGTCTCTGCCATCACCACCCCCGTTCGTGCGCAACCCGCCGCTTCCGGTTGCCTTCCGGTGATTCGCCGGTGCTATCTTGCACGTCAACGCGGATCGGCATTTCCCGTTTGCCAATCTCCGGCCGGTAGTTCGTCGTGGTCGGAGCGTTGTTGAATGACGGATTGATGCCCGGAACCTTCTGCTGGCCTAGCTGGATTTCCTTTAGCGTCTCCATGTACTCGTCACAATCGGTAACGAGCGATTCAGGCACCGGATTCCCACGCCGACCGGCTAACAGCTTCGCGGCGATCGCTGCGTTACAATCGCGGCACCATTCGTTACCCGACAGATCGCTGAGTTTGTAGATCGTGTCAAGTATCGAATTCATCTTGCCCGCGCCGCGTTCGATGGCTCGGGTGACGTAGCTGGTTTCGGTCGTCGTGTTCGAGCCGTCGTCGTTATCGTCGGCGAAGTTACGAACGCCCGCCTCGGAAAGCACCGCGTTTACGTCGGCCTGTACGCAATAGGTCGTTGCTGCCATCAGTCACCCCATAAAAAAAGCGGGCAAGGCGGGAACTCCCGCCCGCCCGCTACGGGTCTTCGCGTTGCTGCTTAATACTTGATGAGGCCGTAAGCCATCGCCTTCGGCCGTTCGAGTGCGGGCATGCCGTTGAACTCCGCGTTCAACTTCCAGCCGCTCGGGTCGTGGGTCTTGTAGGCGTACGGATAGAATCCGTGCCGGAATCCAGTAGGACCGTTCGGCCCCTCCGTCACCCACGCGCCGCCGTCCAAGTAATTGACCCATCGCCGCGACGGTTCCGGGAAAAATGCCGCGTGGTCGTCTTCGATCAACTTGGTAAACGAGTAATCCGAATCGGCCGTGCCGGGGCCGTCCCAGATTTCCAGACCGTAATCGACGATATGGAAGGTCAGCCACGGTATCGCCCGAATCACTGCCGAGAATTCCCCGGCACCGACTTTGTTGATACGCTCGAACACGACATTCGCCGTACCGCCCTGCGCCTTCACCTTCGTGTTGTTGACGATGTACTGCCAGCCTACCGAAGTCAACACGCAGTGAGCCAGCCCGTCGCCCGTGAGGTTGACGAATGCCTCGTTGATCTGAAACAGATCGGCCGGGATGTCGCTCGCCACGTTGTCCCACGATGTCCCCAGGATGTCGCCTGCTGAGAGCATGTTCAGCTTGGTTTTGTTACCGGCGGGGATTTGGAAATCGACCGTCTCTTGCCCGCCGCTGAAGACGTGCTCAAGACGTTCGCCCGATTGGTTGTACATGTACGATCCGCGGATCATACCGGCGGTTTGGAACTCGATCAGGTTTGCCACTTCCTGCGCGAGGATTTCTTCCTGCTTGGCGATGTAGTTCTCACCGCCGCGGTCCAGTTCGCTCGTAGGCCCGCCAATCTTCCGCTGGTTGTGGATGCGTTCATCCAATAGCGAAATCGTTTGGCTGTGCCGGGGGATCGTGAACCGAACCTTGCCGACCTTCTGAGGCCGTCGGTTAGCGCTCGGGGCCTCCGGGTGAATCGCCGGAGTGACCCGGCGGGAAACATCGAAAACGTCATAACTGCCGTCTCTCGCATCCCACGGTTCGCCTGCACCGCCGCCGGGGCCGAACCCGAAGATTTTCTGCAAGGTCGTTCCGGGCAATTCGAGTTGTGAAATCGTTTTAGCGATAACCTCGGGGGCGAGGATGTCGGCAACTGCTCTACCAGCCATGTTTGCACCGCGCACCCCGCTATGCCCAATTCCCCGCGGGTGTTAAAAGACGGCCGACCGGCAAGCGGGGATGCCGGTTTTCGGGAGCTACCCTAGACCGTCTGTTTTGTGTAATTACGAACTCGTAATGGTGGTTCCTAAATCGTACACCGCCCACTTCATCGTGCCGGAACTGTCCACGCGGACGGCTTGAACGATGATGTGACCGCCCATCTTTTTGTTCGACGTGCTCCAGGCGAGGTTCGTTGAATACGCTCCGCCTGCGTCGCCGTAGATGATCGAATTCGCACCGCCCGTTACCGTGACGGTATTGTCAGCGATGTTGAGGATGTCAACGGTCAGCCCGACCAGCGCGGCCGTGATGGCGGGCAGCGTGATGGTAGCGGCGGCCGTGACGAGAATCTGCTTGCCGTTGTCGTCGGCCGTGACCGTGTAGGCCGCGCCCTTGCGATCGATCAACAGCGGGTGAATCAACGAGTTTGCACCCTGGTAACGGTTTCGCATGTCGTCGGGTACGTTGCCTCGCTGCATCAGTTGCGAGTGAACCTGAAGGCCGAGCGTTTGCGAAGACGCCTTCAGTTCGGCGACACGGTAGCGGCCCTGTCGCGTGTACTGCAACCAGCGATCGGCCGCGGTTCCATCGACGAGCATGTTTTGGGCGAAGTCGAGATAACCGACCGCGCCTTGCGTGCCGTCTACCGCATCTTGGTCGTAGACGTAGAGGTCTTGAGTTGAGCCCTCCTCGAGCGCGACGACTTGGCCGCCGCGTAGGGTCGTGGTCGGCGTGTTGCCAGAATCCACTTGCGCGGACTGCATCATGCCTTTCCAGGTGGCTTGCAAGTGCTGTTGATTGCCGTGCCCGGACCAGAAGACGTTAATCTCTTCGGTGTCGATCCGAGCGGTCAAGCCCGGAACGCTATTTTGCGGGTGAGTCATTACATAATCCACACCGCCCCGCTACAGTCGTTATTGCTGGCGATCAATTCACACCGGCTGCAATAGTCCGGCATTCGGGAGCTACCCTAGTGAATTGTTATTTCTTCGATCGTCTTGGTTTACCGGGCAACTCGTCGCCCACGTTCGTCGCGGTCAAACCGGCTCGCGGTGTGCGCCCGGTGCGTTCCAGGAACCCGGCCGCGATTTCTTCTGCGTCCTCTTCCGTTACGGTGGTCGTGCCGGAGCCGTCCGTTTCGGCGAAGTGTGCTTGCTCCGGGTGTTTCGGTTCGGTCACGTCATCCGGCGTCGGCAAGTGCGGCACCGCTTCGGCGAACATCATAGCCGCTTCCAATGGCGTAATGCACGCCGCGCCGCCGTCCTCGTCAAACTGTTGCGACTCTTGCCGTTCCCGCAACCGATCCTTGAGGCCCTTGGGAATGCCAATTGCCGCAAGCGTGCTCGATTCCGTGTCTTTCGTCGTTTGGATCCGCGCGGCGGCGGCGTCCTCGCTGAATTGCTGTAGCTTGTCCTGCGCCTCTTTGCCCGCTTCGAGTGCTTCGCGGACACATTCCGGCAGGGCCGCCAGTTCGTCCTCGCTGAATTGACCCATGGCGCGGCCCTCTTCCGCTCCCAGTTCGGTCGGCGTTGATTCGCCCAGCGGTTCCGGTGCGGCCTGGCTCCCGGCGTTCATCAAGGCCGTAAACAGGATCGCAAGCCCGTTTTTGGTCATTTCGTCGCAACTCGCCAAGCTCACGCCGTCAGGGAGCGTCAAGCTGTGCTGTTGCGCAACTTGGCTCATCATGGCCGTAATGTCCGGCCCGGCGTCGCTCACAACGTCGTTGGTTTCCAGGTTATCAGCAAGCGGGTTTTCATCTACGGCGTCGTCGGCCGGTTCTTTGTCTTCGAGTTTTTCGGGATCGGGCATTTTGTTTTCCCCAAACTGGACGGAATCTGTCGGGTCGGATGTTACCGCGAATTGTGCCGCACCTTCGACCGGCTCAAACCGCCCTTGGTGCGGGAGTCGCGGCGTGGGCGTCAATGCGATGTGTCGGAATACGTTGCCGAAATCGCGGTAATTTGCTCGGGTTTCTGCGCTGGTAAACCGCGTTGTGCCGCTGGCAATGCGTTCGGCAGCCGCGGTATCAGTCACGTTGAACACCGGCGATAGCGAGCCGTCGGCTTCGATCTTGATTTCTTCGACCCACCCGCGGCCGTGCGATTCGTTAAATTGCCCGGTGGCCTTATCATCGGCTCCTAGCGCAGCGTGCATCCCCAGAATAGGAATGCCGACGCCCGCCCCGATGGCGTTATTCGTGCCCAACGCATGCGCGGCAAGATCATCGCGCGAGAAAGACCGCTGGGAGCCATCGCCCCCGCGGTAAGTCGTGCCGGGCCGCATAAATGATCGTTGAATAAAACGCACTTAGTTAATCCATCGCTGCCACCACTGCCTAAAGAATAAGCAATTGCCTAATCGTTGTCAAGTAGGCTGCCCAACATCTAGGCAAAAAAGGTTTGATTGGCTATAATAGCCGCTGGTGGTGGCCGCACTTTTGGAGCTAATCCCGTGGGAAATGTTATATTTCGTGGCGATGCGACCGCCGTTGCCCAAGTCTCTGAAGTCGAAATCGACGGATACGACGGCTCGACCACCTACGGCGTGACGATCAACGGGAAAACGGTTTCGGTTACTGGAACGGTTGACGCCGATACCACCATTGCGGCCCTATTCGCCGCATTGAACGCCTCCACCGTGCCCGAATTCGCTGAAATAACGTGGGCGGAAGGCTCATCTTCGTCGCACGTCCAGGGCACTAGCGACACCGCGGGCAAGCCGTACGAAGCTCAGGCGTTCACCAGCGGCGGGGGCGGCACGATGGACCCGACCACCACAAACACGCTCACGGCTGTCACCGCATCGGCGGGGCCAAATCATTGGGATACCGCGGCGAATTGGGACGGGGCGGCGGTCCCGGTCAACGGCGACGCGGTGTATATCGAAGACTCGGACGTTGACATTCTCTACGGGCTGGACCAAATCGCCGTAACGCTCGGCTCGCTCACGATCGATAGCGGCTACACTGGTGAAATCGGTTCCGCGTACTACAACACCGACGATGACGGCGACACGGGCACCCAATACACCGAATACCGCCAGCGGTTGCTAAAGATCGGCACGGCATCCATCACGGTCGGGAAAGGACGCGGCACCGGCTCGGGACGGCTACAGATCGACTTAAACGCCGTCAATACCGCAATCACCATCCACAACACGGGGGCTTCGTCGGAATCGGAGCTTGCCGCTCTAACGCTTACCGGTGCCGGTGCTAGTTCGACGCTGGACATGTTCGGCGGGGCGGTTGATTTCGCCATTAGGGCCACGGAAACGGCTACGCTGGCGACTATTCGGCAGAATGCCGGTACGATCCGATGCGGCACGGGGACCACACTCGCAGCGATTACTAAGGGAGCGGGCGGGCTGGACATCCGCTCAAACGTCACCACGTTGACCCAATCCAGCGGCGCGACGGCTATTCGTGACACCGCCACGGTAGGAACGCTCGCCCTGCAAGACGGCAGCGTCAACTACCTATCGAACGGCACGATCACCACGCTTACGATGGGCAGCACCAACAAGGCGAACCCGCAACCGGTATTGAATTTCGGCGGGGACGCCCGCGCCGTCACCGTCACCAACGCGACGGTTATCCACGGTCGGATTGCCGACCCGGCCGAGCGGGTGACGTGGACGAATAAGATTGAACCGGGGGCGGAGATTGCGGCTCCGTGAGCGGCGATACCGACCCCATCAGCTTTTGTAGCGTGGTGCCCAGTAAGCATAGATGCCACGGCGTCTGCGGTTCGTTGCTGGGGTTGGGTGCGGTCATTGCTTCGGGTCCGTGGGCGCGTGCAGAGAGCACTTAGCCGCATAGACCGCGGCCTGCTCTCCTCCGCTCAGACTGGTCGATCTGACGTGTGAGGATGCTGAGCGATTCCCGATTGTGACAACGGCGCGAATCGTGTACTCGTTGGCGACGAACTTCAGAATCTCCGTCGAAATCTGGATTTCTTCGGGTGCGTCCTCCCCCGACTTGCGGACGAGGGTGAGGCATTCGAGCCGATACGCCGGGCTCAAGACGCGGCCGGTCTGGTTGTCGATGAGCATCGCCCGCGTGTCGTTGTCGTGGATCTCAAATACAGTTCGCTCCGGCCCGCCGCTGTTGAGCCGTACCACGTCGCCGGCTTCGATAGCCTCCCGTTTCAGCCGCTCCCCCGTCTCGAACATCTTCCGTACTTGCTCCGGCAGGCCGGGGATGATCTTACGCCACGCCTCTTCGCGGTCGGCTTCGGTGATTGGCCTCTCCAGGTCGTCTAGGTGCTGCTCGGCTTGGTTGAGGAATCGGTCGAGGTTGGCGAAAGGTGTCTTCCCGGATCCTAAACCCAAGCTAGGCTGCCGGTCGCACATTATCTTGGCATTGAGCCGGGCCGCTTTAATGTCGCTCCGCGTGTACATGGTCAGTCCCTTTCGTAAGTCGCCCCGCCCTCGGAAGTCAACGCCACAAATTGACCTTTGCCGACGGCATTACCACAACTGAGCTACCCGACGGCCCCAATTCGTCAGCAAACCCCGCCGCATAGGCCGCCGTGTCTATCTGATCGCACGTTTCGTCCGGTTGCCCGCTCCAACCTAACCACTCGCTTTCGAGGTCCGGCAGCCATTCGTTATTGTATTTCGGCAGAAACACCTCGCCGCGCTCCAGCTTATTCATTAGCGGCGCGGCCCTAATCACCTTGTCTTTGCCGCCGGTGGCGCAACACTCGATCGGTAGGTCGTAGTGCAGCACGTCCCACGCCGCTTGCCCCAGCTTTTCGTTTTCGATCATCATGCGGGAAGGGGACCATTCGCGGTAGAGCCGCCGTAGCCCGTCGCACAGCCCGTCGAAGCCCACCCGCTCGCGCCAAACGTGCCGCAGGAACATATAGCCGCCCTCGTCACCCGGCCACAAGTCCCACACTTGCGCCACGGTCCATGACGGGGGCTTACCGCGTTTCTCTTTGGCTCGGTCCTCCGATGTGCCCGCGGGGTCGATCGTAGCGATACGGACGCAATCCCGCTCATCCCTGCCGATGTCGTCGCCAAGCAGCGCCCCGTTTTTGTTGAGTGGTTCGATGATCTGCCCGCGCATTTGATAGTAATTGAGCCAAGCGGCCTTGATTAAGGCGTCCTCAATAACCGTCCAATCGCCGTTAACGTACCGCTCTCGCATGACCGGCGGTAGGTGGCTGAGTGATTCGCGGATATACCGTTCCGCATTGATCGCTGGATTGTCCGTGATCCGGCCCGGCACAAAACATCTATCCGGGGTGGAATAGAACGCCTTTGGGGTCGGGTCGTTGATTGCATCTATGGCTTCGTCGGTAATGAATCGATCCCGCACCCACAGGTGCGAGTGCCCGCCGGGGTTGCTCGCTGATAGGATCTGGAGCGGCACTTCCTTCAGCGCCTCCGGGCAATTGCGTTCCGGCACCCGATTCATGCCGAACATGAACAGGTACGGGTTTCGCTCGTCGGCACCAAGCCGGAATTGCGTCAACTCGTCCCAGATGATCATCTGGTATTCGGATGATTGGTACTGGTAGGCATCCAGCGGGTTGTCGATGTAGCCGAACTTAATCATGGCACCGGACGGGAACCGAACCATGGATAGCGAGAGGTTCCATTTCGCATCCGTGTTCGCCGTCCATTGCATCAGGCGGTCCATAATAGAGTTTGCCTGCAACGCCTCTTTGGTGCTATTCCGCAAGACGAGGGCCGCGAATCCTGGTACGTGAGCCCACCGGAGGGCGGCCATTAAGAGTAGATCGGTCTTGCCCGGCCCCTTTGCACCTCCGAAGAATATCTCCCGGCAGTCAAGGTCCAGCACGAATCGTTGCTTCGGCCATGGCGTATGGGGGCAATACTGGCGTAGGGACGCTTCCGCGCTAGTGCTTGCCGTTGCCGTTCCCGTTACTGCCGGAAATAGCTGGTTTATCTCCGCGGCGGGCGATTTCGGCGTCAATCGCTTCAAGGATGATAGCTCGTCGATGCTCAACATCGATAACGCCTGAATGCTCATGTTGCACCGGTGTTTCCATCTGTTCACGCGACACGTTAAGGCGATCGGCCGCGATTAGCGTTTGGATGGCCCGAACCGCCGTACGGTCATCGTCTGAATCTGCCAGCTTCTCCAGCCGCTCCGTTGCGTGCTTGCGGACATCGGGTGAAACCGGCCAACCGTTTTTGATAGCGCGTTCAACGAGCATGGAGTCATCGCGGGCGTGCCGCTTGGTTTCGCACAGCCCCCCCATTCCCCCCGGCTTCGGCTTCCCGTTGCCGTTCGTTTCGCTCATCGCCTCACCTATCGTGTATAAATCGCCGCCCGCCGGTTTCCGTGGTGGTGGCCGCGGGGTTGTGTTACCGGTCGGGCGGCTACGTCACCGTTACCGTTTGCCTCCGTGCGACGAAAGTTCCCTCCACTGCTGCCACTACGGCCCCGGTGCCTTCCCATCGGTAGGACCAAGTGCCCTCGTCGTCTATCGTGACGTCAATGTAATAAACGCCGGTGCTGCTTTTTGTGATCGTCCCGGCGTAGTCGAATTGCGTCGTAGTGCCTTCCGGGTCTTTGACGGCCGCCGCAATCGCTGTCGGGTCTGCTGCGTTGCCGTCGGTGTCCGTGAAGGTGTTGGTTAGGCGTACTTTGTCGCCCACGTCGTAAACATTAGCCATTAGTGCGCGCCGGTTATTACCGTCGCGGCCCCGCTTGCCGCCTCCGCTGCTGAGCTTCCGCCGAGCGTGAGCGCTGTTGATGCGCCGTCGCGTAGTGATTCCACCACCGTTGATACGTGTACATTGGGAGTGGCGTTTGTGCCCCGGAACGTCCCGACCGCGAACATCCGCGCAAGGAACGTGCCGCTCTCGAATGTGTCCTTTGAACTAGCCATAGACCACCGCAGTTCGGTTGCCGCTGGAATCGACCGTTACCGTTACGCGCACTGTTGAGCCGTCTACTCCTGTGAATATCTCCGTTCCCGTGCCTGCGCCGCTCACCTTGCCGCCCACTACCGCGGCCAGGATTTGCAGGGCTGCCGTGATGGTTTTCCCATCGACAAGCGTGTCCACGTTCATCACATCGACAACTTCGGCGTTTACCTGTGCGGCCGATAGGTTTTCTAACGCCGCAATTAGTCCCGGCACGTCGTCGGCCTGTAGCTCGTTGGTGTCGGCCTCGATTGCGTCGATGCTTGCCTGTGTTGCCGTGAGTAAATCTACGTCGGACGGGTCAACCGTAACCGTCGTGCCGCTGCTGTTGTCCGTTACGCTCGACATGGTGCCGTATAGGTTGACCGTACTGGTAGCGGTGCCGCTGATTGTTACCGGCCCGGTGTGTAGGATGCCCTGCACCGTACCCGCGCCCGATAGCACCAACGAAACCGAACGGCACATACCGCGAAGCTCTACGTCTGCCCCGGCCGTTGTGAACGTCTGCCCGCCGCCGCCGTTGACTTCGTGGCTAATCGTGCAATCGCTGTCGAGTGTGACCGCGTATCCCCCATGCCACCCGCGGTTATTGATGCCCGTCGTCGATCCCGTACCGGCAAACGTGAAGTCCGGCGTTCCGCTGCCGGGTACGACCGAAAAACACTTTTCAAAAACGTATTGCCCGGCACTCCCGCCGGTAAATAGCCCGTCGCCCGAACCGAATCCACAACGCTTGAATTCCGCAGGCGGTAGGGTGGCAGCCCCGAAGATGCAATCGTGGAAGTCGGGCGCTTTTGCTCCGGCCGTTCCTACGCCGGTAATGCCTGCGCCCTGAACG
>PJEL010004015.1_pt1 | contig 12317 bp, 6 predicted proteins | sample 1853271 | NCBI WGS metagenome assembly PJEL01 (sample SAMN08108733, study PRJNA415343) | Invertebrate metagenome, whole genome shotgun sequencing project. | host: Globobulimina | place: Sweden: Gullmar Fjord | collected 2015-08 | reverse complement strand
GCTCGGCGTCATCCTTGCTTGGCCTTCCTCTTCCTTGCGCCGGCCTTGGCAGCGCGAATCAAATGAACGATCGGAACGCCGGAGGGGCAGGTGTAGGTGCAGGCGCCGCATTCGACGCAGTCCATCAAGTGGGCGTTTTCGAGATCATCGTATCGTCCGGCACGCGCGAGGCGGGCGAGATGGGATGGATTGAGGAAGTTCCCGCATGCTTCGAGACACTGGCCGCACCGTACGCAGGCGTATTCGGCGGTGTGGTCGATCACATCGCCGGTGAAGGCGAGCAGGCCGCTGGTGCCTTTGAGTACGGGGACATCGAGCGAAGCGAGGGGCATCCCCATCATGGGGCCGCCCATTATGACTTGTCGCGTGTCATCGCGCAGGCCGCAATGGCGCATCACTTCGCGGACGGGCGTGCCGACGGGTACGGTGAGGTTCGCGGGGCGGTCGATGCCGGGGCCGGCGACGGTCACAGCGCGCTCGATGAGCGGGATGCGGCGGTCGAAGTAGTCGGCGAGTGCGATCATGGTTCCGACGTTATTGACGACGATGTTGAGATCGAGGGGGAGCTTGCCCGCGGGGACTTCCTCGCCGAAGAGGGCCTTGATGAGCATTTTCTCGGCGCCCTGGGGGTATTTCACCTTCAAGGGCGAGACATGAAGCGGTGCATCTTTCCTCGCCTCTTGGTTTAGCGCTTCGATCGCATCGGGCTTGTTGAGCTCTACGCCGATCCAGGAGGAGTCTGCGCCGAGCTTGGTTGCGAGGATTTCGACGCCGCGTACGAGAGCGTCGGCGCGCTCGACCATTACGCGGTGGTCGCAGGTGAGATAGGGTTCGCACTCGCAGCCGTTGACGAGGAGGCGTTCGCAGCGTTTTCCTTCGGGGAGTTTGTATTTGACGTGGGTGGGGAATGCAGCTCCGCCCATGCCGACGAGGCCGGCCTGCTGGACGTGGTTGATGAATTTATCGACGGAGAGCGCTCGCCAGTCGACGGGGTCGGTCGTGGGCAGTTGTTGGGGCGAGAACGGATCGGCTTCGATTTCGATGCAGGGGACCATCTGGCCATTGGGGTGGCGTCGTTTGGCGATGGCGGCGATTCGTCCGTCGACGGGGCTGTGGAGGGTCATTGATACGAAGCCGCCGGGTTCGGCGACGACCTGGGCTCGTTTGACGGTATCGCCGACGCTGACCACGGGGTTGCATGGTGCGCCGAGGTGCTGGCTCAAGGGAAGCACATACATTTTGACGAACGGCATCCGCTCGAGAGCCAGATGCTCCGTGGCTTCTTTGTGCTCTGTCGGATGAACACCGTGGCGAAATGTCCTGGGCAGCACTTCGAGGCTCATCCTTCAGTGACCTCTCCCGGCTGCTCAACCGTCTCCTCGCCCGACAGCGCGAAGGCCATCAGGCCATCTGTTACACGCTGCAGGGCATCCGTCTCGAAGCCCGCGGTGAGTTCGGCGATCTTCGTTTCGTGTTCGGCATTGAGCTTCGCGATCTCCGCTTCGTGCGTGCCCTTGAGATCGCGCTCGGCGGCCTCGCGGACCTGCTTCGTGAACGGTGTGACGAGGCCGGCGAGTTCCTGAAGTGTCCGCCACAGTCGCAAACGCTCATCGGCGTCGTTGATCATCGCGTCGTCTATCCGTAGGCGGCGCTCGATGTCGTCCTTCATCACCGTAATGAACGGGGTGCGTTCTTCGCGCTGTTCGTTGTTGAGTTGGAGATACTCCGCGACCGGCGTCAGGCCGGGCTCATCGCCCGACATCCGGGAGAAGTGTTGGGCGAAGCGTTCTTCGGTTGCGGCCCAATCGCAGGGGGTGAGTTCGCGTTTGTCTTCGTGGGCGACCCAGAGGGCGTCGGCATCATGGTTGGCGGTGATGTCGAGGCATGAACCGAAGACGCCGCCGGCGTTGGGGTCGAAGGTGAAGATCGGGAATGCGCGGGTGCGGGCGGCAAGGGCGGCCTGTTCGTGAAGGCGCTGGGGCGGGAAGCCATGCTTCTGGGGGCTGGGGGCGTGGAGGTGGATCAGCGCGGGGCCATCGAAGGCGAGGGCGGTGGTTACGCCGTCGACGAAGTGGTCGCCGTGGGCGATCGAGACCTGGGCGACGTAGGCCTTGCGTCCGAGGAGCGCCAGGAGCGCGGCGTCGAAGCGTTGGCCCGCGGGATAGTCGCCGAGTGTTTCAACGCTCAGTCCTCCATCGACGGCTCCGCCGATGTCGTTGAGGAGGACTATTTTTACGGGTAGTCCCGAATCGAGGAGTTTGGCGAGTTGCGCCAGGCCGCGTCCGGTTAGAGTGCGGCCGTCGCCGATGACGAGCATGGGGGGGCAGAGGGTTCGCTCATCGCCGGTGAGATCTTCGAAGCGCAGGGTGGAGAGGCGCTCGGCCAACTCCGCGGCTTCACGGGGCTTGTCCAGTTCGAGCTGGGCCCAGCGCATGAGTCGGATGCCCGCGATGACCTGTTGGAGTTGGCCCTCGAGGAGTCCGCGTGCGAACTGTGCCGTCTCGCCGGTGGAGTCGATGGCCACGGGGTTATAGAAGGGGTTGTAGGGGAATGCGCCAGCCCATTGGGCGACGGCGCCGGGTGCGATGGTAAGTCCGGCCCGCGCCCGGCCGAGGCCGAATGCGCCTTCGGTCAGGTGATGCTGAAGATCAGCGAGTCCGCGGGAGACATCGACGAGTCGGCCCAGGCGCGCGCCGTCGACGCGTCCACTTGCGGCCGCCTCACCCAGGCGGGAGGACAGCTTGGCGAGGTCCATGTCATCACGGCCGAGCGCTTGCAGTCCTTCGGAGAGAGCATCGAGGTCTTTGGCGGGAAGAGCATCGGCCATGACCTCGCGGACGCTCTCGGCGAGTTGGGTCCGGAGTTTTTCGATTTGATCCAGGTGTTGCTGAATATAAGGTTGCAGGTGGCGTTCGGATGCGGCGAGGACCTGTCGCAGAGCGAGCTTTGCGCCGCTGCCGGCTTCGGAGCCGTCGCCCGCGGCCATCGCGAGCAGGCAGTGGCGGGAGAGCATCATGGCGGCGAGCTTGCCGACCTTCGGGTGATCGCTGACTCTTTCGATCGTCTTGCCGGCGGTGTCGGGTAGTTTCTGCCAGAGTTCCCAGAGGCGGCGGGCGGCGGTGATGTTCTCGGCGGTGCGCGGGACTGCCTTCAGGCCGTGGCCTTTGCAGGCGGCGAGCGAAACGTCGGGTCACTTGCAGGCATCGGGGTTCACCGCGGCTACGAGGAATTCGCCGGTGCCGCGCTTTTCGCGTTCGGGCTCGGCGAAGAAGATCTCGGTCGGGCCCAGGGGCAGGTCGCCTATGGTGTTGATCACCACCGCGAACGATTCCTGCAGCGAGTCCCGACGATCATCTTTTGCCATCAGGTCGTTGAACGCCTGGGTGAGCAGTCCTTTTGCCGTCATGGGCGGCGTTTCCATCTCCGCGATGATCTTGTTCACGCGGGCGGCGAGCTTGCCCACGATGCTGCGCAGGGCATCGGCGGGCGTTCCCGCTTCGCCGGCGAGGGCGATGCCGGTGTCGATTACTGATTTTGCGGAGATCACTGTTGCCGCGATGGAACCATCGGGGCAACTGGACCATAGGCGGCCGTCGCCCTCGCAGGTTTCGGGCTCGAAGACCGGCAGAATGCCGTCAGCGTGAGCACCGAGATTATGGAACATCGACGAGAGTGCTGCCGCGGCGCCGACGGCGAGGTTCGGATCTGCGGTCAACTCATCGCGGTGGTTGTTTCGATAGAGGACGCCGGTCTGATCGTAGAAGCCGGGGAGGCTTCCGAGGGCGGAGTCTGAACCGCTCATCTTTGCGGCGAGTTGGGGGGTTGCGGCTTGGTCGGCGGCTTTCATTTCGGTCGCCGGCGGCAGGGAGGTACGATCGATTTTTTTGATACCATCGAAGCCTGCAACGAACGCCGCGAGTCGCTTCTCACGCACGGTTTGGTCGAGGTGTGCGAGTGCAACTTCGCGTGCGGTCCGCACCTTTGCGGGGGTCAGCCCTGTGTTTCCGGTTCGATTCAGGAAGATGGCGAGCAATCCGCCGAGGAGGGTCTCGTTTCGTTGCCAGGGTTTGATGTCGGCCGCATCCGGGATGCCGGTCAGGTGGAGTTCGGCGGCGCCTGCTTCGATCATCGCCCGGGTGGAGGAAGGTATTCTCGGAAGCGAACCGGCATCTTCCGGATCGCCGAACATAAGAACGGTTGATCCGGGGGCCAGTCTTGACGCCTTGATCGTGGTCTGGCCGGCATTCTGGGCTGCGATCAGTGCGATGTCGATTTTGGGATCATCGCCGGGATCGTTCAGCGGTTCGGCGGAATGGGTGAGGAGATCGATGCAGGGCTCATCCGATCTTTGCCAAGTCAGGGCAGGTCGGCTGCGAAGGTGTCCGCCGACGGCGGAGTGAATCAGCGCCGCGGCCTCGCCGGCGAGCGTTTCGTTTTCGCCTCCGGAGATGCGGTGGAAGGTGATGGTGACCGCGCCGTTTGGTCTTATGTCCGGCCCCGCTTTGGTGCTTCGCAGGCCGAGGTCTTCGATACCTTCGTAATCTCTGCGCAGGGCATCCATCACCGCCTGACGCTTTGGATAATGGCTGTCCCCGCGTGCGAAATCCAGACCGAGATAGACGGTCGATTGCTCGGGGTTATTCAGCTTGTCGATCAACGCCGTGAGATCGGCGGCGCGAAGGGGGAGGCCGCCGAGACCGTAGGGGACGTTGACGAATCTCGAGTTATCACCGGCGCGATTGTTGATCGCTCGGAGTTCGCGGAGCAGGGGACCTTCGCCCGCAAGGGGAGTATCCAGCCGCTCCATGACCGCGATGGTCTTCGCGTTCTTCAGGATCGCGGCGATTTCGCTTTGCGGAAGCGGGCGCAGGCATCGGATTCCCAGGACTCCGACTTTCGATGGGGTGTTGTTGCGCGCCCAATCGGCGGTGGCGATCGCGGTTTCGACGGCTGCGCCTTGGGCGACAAGGACAATCTCCGCATCCTTGGTGCGATGCTGGATTAGTCCGGAGTATTTGCGTCCGGTCAGGCGGGCGAATTCCTCGAATGCTTCGGCGAGGAGTTTCTCAACGTGACCGTGGAAGTAGGGGCGCATGCCGGCTGCGCCGAGCCCCCAGCTTTCGGGTCCCTGGGCGGGTCCGAGCATCATGGGGCGCTCAAGATCGTAGAGGCGAGGTACGAGGCGGCGGCGTTCGCCGAAGATCATCCTCTGGGCTTCGGTGGGCGGTTCGATTCTGGATGAAGGCTCACCGAGGAACTCGCGGGCGACTTCGTTGTCTACGAGTCGAACATCTTGGGCTGCACCGGCGGTCTGTTCGCCGTCCATCGCGACAAGGACGGGCACGAGCGAGCGCTCGGCGGTGTATCGTCCGATCAGGGCGAAATCCGCGGCTTCCTGGACGTTTGTTGCGAAGAGCTGAATAACGCCGGAATCGCCGGCGGCGTGATAGGCTTCATGCCCGCTGCCGATGGCCTGTGCATGTGCGGCAATCGCGCGGCAGGCGAGGTGAATCACGAGGGGCAGATGCTGTCCCGCGGCCTGATTCAGCAGATCCTGTCCAGCCGCGAGATCGGGACCGGAGAGGAACGTCGCGGCTCGTCGCCCGGACATTGCCAGTCCCATCGCGGCGGCGAGGGCGCCGCGTCCGCTGTCTGATTCGACGCTGGTGAGGGGCAGCCCGGAACCGTTTACATCATCGCGTAGTTGTCGGCGGCGCCATGCGAGCGCGCCCGCGGATGCGGGATAGCTCGCGCCGAGTGATGCGGATTCGCACACGCCCGCTTCGATGGCGGCCAGCGCGGACAGGCTGTCGAGGGCGGTCGGCTCGCCGGCGCGCGGCGCGGTTTCCGCGGTTTCATTTCCCAGCAATCGGCTCAACAAACGCAGTGATGTGGCGGCGAAACTAGTCAAGGCTGACCCCTGTCAAGGGCAAAGGCTTCGGGGGAGCGAACTGCCCGTCTTCGATCCACTTAATAGCGCCGGTCGGGCAACGGTAAGTCGCGGCGGGCAGTGCGGGTCCGCCCGCGGTGTAATCGACCACGGGCAGGTTGTTTTCCATCTGTATCAACCCCGGGGCGGCATCCTGCGCGCATCGGCTGCAAGCGTCGCAAGCCACGCGGCATACGGCCCGGGCGTCATCACCTTCGAGGGGCGCGCTGCACTGTACGATGAGGTTGTGGGAGAGGGGCATGATGTCGAACAGATCGCGCGGGCAGATTTCGACGCAATCGCCGCATGCGGTGCACTTGTCGATATCCACGACGGGGAGTTTCTCATCATTCATGCGGATGGCATCGAATGTGCATGCGATCATGCAATCGGCCTGGCCGAGGCATCCCCATGAGCATCCTTTGCCTCCGCCGCCTACGAGATGTGCCGCGCGGCAACTGTCGAAGCCTTCGTATTCGGCGATCTGCCTCGCATCGCTGATGCCGCCGGCGCAATGGAGGCGGGCCACGCGTTTTTCTTCCTGCCCGGCATCGACGCCGAGGAATCCAGCGATGGTCTCAATCGCTTCGGGCCCTGATACCGTGCATCTGCTTGGCTTGTTCACACCCCCGATGAGCGTTTCCGCGAACGCGCGGCAGCCCGCCTCGCCGCAGGCGCCGCAGTTGGAGCCGGGGAGGAGGTCATCAAGGATGTCCAGCCTCGGATCCTCTTCGACCTTGAGGAAGCGGTCGGCGACGGCGAGACCTATTCCGAAGAAAGCTCCGAGCCCGGCCATGATTGCGGTTGCGAGAAGCAGCGTGGACACGATTCTTCACTCTCACAGGACCCGTCAATTGAACGGTTTGGCTCGCTTGATGAGTTCCTCCAGGTTCGGTTCATCGGGGTTCAGAGGTTTTCCGGGGTGAATGCAGCGGCTGGGGCATTTCTCCGCGGCCTCCACAAGCTGGGCGAAGGTTCCCGCGGACGGGTCGCCGATGGTGGCCTGCTTGCTGCCGTTGTAGACGAATAGCCGCGAGTTGATGTTGGTACAGTCGTTGCAGGTGGTGCAAAGGATGCTGTTGATCCAGGGATCCCCCGGCCCTTCATCGTCCTCTTCCACGGTTTCGGCTTCAGCCGGAGCTTCCACTTCGGTGGGGGCGTCCACCGAGCCCGCAGGCGCGGCCATCGGTCTTGCCGAGGGAATGGTCGAAGCCGCCAAGCGACTGACATCCGTCTGAAGGAGCGTCGCCGCCAAGCCCTTCATCGCCTTGCCCGCCGCCTCGCTGCGTGCGGTCTCAATCTCCGCCGCGTGGGAATCTTCCAACTCCGCTCGCTGCTCCGCGAACTGGGTTTCCAGCTTTTCACGCTCCCGCCTGACGGCCGCTTGTATATGTTCGCCCCGCAGACCCGCGAATTCCTGAAGGATATGCCAGAAGCCCAAACGGTCGCGGCAGACGAAGGCCAGCCGTCGGGTCATGGCCAGCCTGCGGAGCCGTCCGCCCGTATCAACGGCCCAGGTGTACGGCACCAGTTCCACGGAGTCCTCCGCGGGCAGTTGGAGGTACCGGTCCATGGTCACGAATTCACCGCTCTCGCAATCATCGGGGATCACCCGGTAGTGATCGCGGAATGCCTTCTCCATCAGGGTGAAATCAGCAAAGGTAAAGGCCAGATCAAGCGTCTGCTCCTCGCCCGTCTGTGTGTGACAGGGAAGCTGATAGCGTGGCCAGTCCTCTTGCGCCTGAGGATTCGCCTCAAAGTTGAACCGGCTTGCCCAATCATCACCCATATCCGGGTCATAGCTGAACAGAGGGTGAGCCCGACCTTCAATTGCGGCGCTTGCGTGAAGCCACGCTCCCAGGGGCGGGGCGCCCCCATCGGCGGTGAGGCCGCAAGCCACGATGTGCAGTGATGCTCGGGTGGTTTGCAGGCTTCGCCTGAACCCCTCCATCATCTGATCCGGGCTTGCGGCAGAGCATTGATGAACGAACGAACCGCGGTAGCTGATTCCGCGATAACCCATCTCCAGGCGGTAGCCCATGAGCGGGTCGCCGACAGTGGAAGTTCTGGGGTTAGAGGCGGGTTGCATCAGCACCAACACGGCTATAGGTCTTCCGGAAAGCTGCACCCTTGAGATGTTGATCATCCCATCGTCCTGAACCCGCTCGGCGGATTCCACCGCCACGACCGGGGGCAGGGCGAGCAATTCCTCGCGTGAGAAGGCCTCCCAGTCGAATCCCTTTAGAAGATGTTCGTGCTTGGCCGGGTCAAAGCCGTCGACGATTTCCAGTCGGGCCATTCGCATTGTGGCGAACAGCTTCGCGAACGCATCGGCCTGCTCGTCGAACAACTCCGAAGCGGTCTGTCCTATGGGAGTGTCGCCTACGACGCGCCAGTCGGTCCCCATGGTTTCCCATGCCGGTGGTATCTCGCCGTGATGAACCAGCCGCATCAAGGGGAAGGTTTCTTTGTACAGATATCGATCCAGATGCTCGATGATCTCCTCGATCCGTTTGCGTCGATGGAGATCCATGGTCTCGGTTCCGCGTACGGGACCGAGGATCTTCGCCAGTTCGGCGGTATCGACATGCTGAGTCGCCGCGGGTCCGACGGAGACTTCGACCGCATCGGCCTGACGGCGCTCGGGTTCCTTGGCGATGTCGATCAGAAGTACATCGTGCAGTTTGTGCCGCAGGGCCGCGATTTCTCTTATGAGAGCCGCCCTCCGGGTGGTGGCCAGATGGCGTGCTGCGAGCAGATACAGATACAGCGGGGCGTGCCTGCTCAAGCCGAGAAGTTCCCCGTTCCCGGGAAGGGCCTCAATCAGCCTTCCAAGATCGGTCGCCAGTTCCTGTGTGTTCTCATCCCCGAGTTTCAATTCTCCTTCGATCACCTTTCCCGCTTCGGCGATCGCATCCGCCGCGCTCACCGGCGCTTCGGTTGCGGCCATTTCCTCGCGGACCTTACGCTCCAGGCGGGGCAGATTATCTTTCAGTATTCGCCCTTCATCCGCCTCTGTAGCAAATTCCTGCACGAGATCTCGCATGAGATCCGCCAGTGGAATGCTCAGGCGTTCAGGCTCCGTTTTCCCGGGCGGAAAAAGGAACAGCGGGTAGTCGTGTCGAATCTTCTGCATTTGCCGAAACGGGTGCAGAAGGGCAGGGACGAAACCGTCATCGGGCGTCTGGAGGTCGCCCCCGGCGCCCGGTTCGCCGCGGTGCCAGCTTCTGACCCAATGCAGTGTTGCCGCCAGACGTTCCAGCGGCACGTCCTCGACCACGGGGGGTAAAATCGGCGGCCCCTCATTCGTTCCGCCCATTGCGGCAAGCTCTCGCTGCCGGTGGGCCCATACGAGAAGAGTTGCATCCGGCGAACCCGACTGCTCAGCGTCCCGCTCCGGTCCAGGGGCGATACCTTCGGGCGCTTCAGCGGCCGGCGTGGGGCTGTCTTCTTTGCTCTGCATGGCTGTTTGCAACATGTTCATGCATCTGTCTGAATCCCCTCTTGGGGATCGACTCGTGGTTTGCTCGGCGGCGGGCCTTGTGCTCCGCCGCGCAAGTTTGGTTGATCCTTCTTTCCGGTACGCGGCCCTTCAGCGCTCGGCGTCTTCGCCGCTCGTCTCATTCAGATCGCGAACCGGTCTATCTCGGCGTTCAGCTTCTTCAGCTTCTCATCCACGGTCATGTCCAGGCCCTGCACGGTCGCCAGCTCATATCTGGGGTTCTCCGGCGCGTGATAGAACAAGCCGATGGGTATCACGTCTTCCTGATTGGCGAGCCGCAGCGCCTCGGGCATATCCGAAGGATCGTGGGTGAACTGATTGCTGTACATCCCCGCCACTGCCGGATCCACTTGAATCCCGTTTTCGTGCATCAGCAGTTGAATCTTGGCCGGATCCTGCTGGAATTCCTCGAAGATATTGGCCGTGTATTGCGGGCAGCGCTGCATGATTCGCACGAAGCTCAATCCCTTGTGGCGATATGCGGCAACCAGGGTCGCGTGCAGGTGAACCGGGTTCCAGTCGACCGTCTGAGCCACGAATGACGAGTTGGTGAAGCCCACGGTTGACGCGGTGGGATTCAGGGGCGGAAGCCATGCCCCGCGTGGGTGAGTGTTCGTCTTCATCCCCGGCGGCGTGGTGGGCGAAGTCTGCGCTTTGGTCAGGCCGTAGATGTTGTTGTCGAACAGCATCACGACCATGTCCATGTTGTACCTGATGGCGTGGATCCAGTGACCTGCGCCGATGGAGCAGCAGTCGCCATCGCCGGTGGCCACCCACACGGTCAAGTCCGGCCGCCTGGCCTTGACGCCGCATGCCACGGGCAGCGCGCGTCCGTGAAGACCGTGGAAGCCATATGTTTTCATGTAATGCGGAAAGCGGCTCGAACAGCCGATGCCCGATACGCACACCGTCTTTTCCGGCGGCAACTGCTCGTCTCGGCAAATCCGCTGAACGGCCGCCAGAACTGCGTGATCTCCACATCCCGGGCACCAGCGAGCTTCGCCGCCATCGTAATCTTCCAGCGTGAAATACCGCGGAAGAACGTCCAGGGACCAATCTGTTTTCAATCCAAACATTTATTTCTCGCTCCCTGAAACGGATTTGACAGGGGAGGGCGTTGAGTCCGATTTGACTTCGTCGTTGACGATGCCCATATCGCAGAGGTGACCCTTGATTACATCATAAATCTGTCCCGGACGCAGAGGCTGCCCCGGACTCACCGACCAGTAATCGATGTCACGCCGCGTCCGACCCCTCAACAGCAATGCCAATTGCGACGGCCGCCCCGGCTGTGTCTTGTTCATCAAGCCCTCCGGCGGATCGCTGTAGTTCAACTCCACCGCCAGGACCTTTTTGAACTTCATGAAGATGTCCCGCAGGCCGGGCTGCAAAGGCGAAAGGAATCGAACGTGCGTCGAAGATACCTTGTAGCCATCGGCTCGAGCCCGGCTGACCGCCTCTTCGATTGCGCCGAGGGTCGAACCCCATCCCACGACGATGATGTCGCCCTCTTCGTCGCCGTAGACTTTTGGAGGCTTCAAAGTCGCCCGCAACGATGCCAGCTTGCGGCTGCGCATCTCGCATCCCAGTTGGTTCGAATCGGGGTCGTAGGCCACTCGACTCTCGCGAGTGTGGGCCAATCCGGTCAAGACGTACTCGCCGCCTCGCTGGCCTGGTATCGGCCGTGGTGAAAGCCCGGTCTCTGGATCCCAGCTGTATGGCGGTACTGACTCCTGCCATGGCGACTGGTCAATCGGAGGGGCCAGCCACTCCTCGCGTACTTCCGGGCGGGGGATCGGTTGAACTCCCGTGGCGAGGTTGGCATCGGTCAGCAGAATCACCGGGGTGCGGAAAGCCTCCGCCAGACGTCGTGCGGTAATCACCAGGTGGAAACATTCATCGATGGTCGCCGCCGCCAACACGACCTTCGGCGAATCGCCCGGCGAGCCGTATATCGCCGCGAGCAGATCACCCTGTTCCACCTTAGTCGGCAGCCCGGTTGCCGGTCCGCCTCGCTGAACGTTGACGATCACGAGAGGCACTTCGGCCATCACCGCCAGGCCGATGAACTCGGTCTTCAACGCCAGACCTGGCCCCGAAGTGATGGTGCAAGCGGTTTTGCCCGCATAGGAACAGCCGATCCCGAAACCGATGGCTGCGATCTCATCTTCTGCCTGATGGACGAAACCGCCCACTTTTTCGATTACTCCGGCCAGATAGTGGGATGAGGAAGTCGCGGGCGTGATCGGATACATCGAGACCATCTCAATGCCCGCCGCCATCACGCCGAGCCCCACGGCCTGGTTTCCGTTCATCACCAGAAGCTGGTCAGCCTCATCCATGGGCGGGATTGTGTAGCAGTAGGGCAGGTGCTTCCTTGCAAAGCGGGCGCCGCCCTCGAGCAGGTTCTGGTTTGAGGTAATGACCTTCTCGCCCTTCTTTGCGAAGACCGTTGCGATCTCCTCGCGGGCCTTCTCAATATCCCGCTGGTAGATCTCGCAAAGCATTCCCAGTACGAACATGTTCTTGCCCAGCCTCGGGTTGCTCGTGAACTCCAGGCACGCCTCATCGAGGGGCAGTTCGTGAACGACAAGTCCAAGATCACGGAACTCCTCAACCGCGTCTGCGAACGAACGTCTGATCTCAGGATCCGGGTCGTCGGCCCACTTGTTCTCCAGGAGAAGGATGGTGCCCTCGCGGTAGGCTCCCTGCTGGATACGGCCGTAGAGCACCTGTTCGTTGAGTGCGACCACGAGGTCGGCCTCGTCGCCCATGTTTGTGATCTTCCTCGATCCGAGGCGGATGCGGATCCCGCTCGCTCCCGCGGGCGATCTCGCCGGCGGCTTGATCTCCGCGGGGATGATTTCCACCGTCCAGGCCCCGTTA
>PJEL010004014.1_pt1 | contig 12319 bp, 6 predicted proteins | sample 1853271 | NCBI WGS metagenome assembly PJEL01 (sample SAMN08108733, study PRJNA415343) | Invertebrate metagenome, whole genome shotgun sequencing project. | host: Globobulimina | place: Sweden: Gullmar Fjord | collected 2015-08 | reverse complement strand
GGTCGATCATTATCTTATTGCCTACAAGAATCCAGAAAGAGATCGTGTTCATATGTTTTGCTCGTGTCATGGACCAGAAAGGCGGAGAGTGGTAAGCGCAACTGATGATATTTTTGACAAATGGCCACAAGAAGAAGAAACTGCCGGTGCTGATGATGACTATTTTGTCTATAACTGGACAATGAATGATCCGAAAGGTTGTGTCTTGTTGGTGGTTGTTCGCAAGGATAAGAAGTTCAGTGACTACGAATCACATTTGATAGATAAAGGGTTGAAAATATTACGGGAACCATTACAAAGAGCTTTGGAATATGAAGACCTTTATGAGCAAGCCAGTCGAGATGCCCTCACGGGATTAGCCAATCGCCGGGTTTTTGAAGAACGTATAGAGCCGGTATTATCGCAAGCAAAACGCCACAACCATCCAATTACTCTTGCCTGTATGGATCTTGACAAGTTCAAAGAGGTTAATGACACCTACGGTCACGCAGTTGGTGACCTTGTCCTTCAAAAAGTATCTTCAACCTTAGAAGGCAAAGTGAGAAGTTGTGATGTGCTGGCCCGGATGGGTGGAGATGAGTTCATGTTGATAATGCCTGATACAGATATTAAATCTGCCAAAATCATGGCAGACAGATTATGCGAATCAGTAAGTAAAATCCAAATCCCAGGCAGCATTCAGATTAATATCGGCATAAGTATTGGTATAGCACAGTGGAACCCTGATCTTGACAAGAAGCAATGGACAGAAAAAGCAGACGTTGCGCTTTACAAAGCAAAAGCACTTGGTCGCTCAAGAGCCCATGCTATGTAACGCTTTTAGTTAGTACCCATCTGGAAAGTCCGTATCTTTTCAAGAGTATACAGTAAGTCGTTTCCAATTCGGAAACAGACAGATTCCCCCCCCTTAATTGACATACCTTGAGATCACTTCATACATTACATCTGTATCAATGGGCTTAGGAATATAATCATCCATCCCAGCATCCAAACATTTCTGGCGGTCTTGCTGCATTGCGTGGGCTGTCATAGCAATAATTGGCACATGCTTGCCGGTTTTTTCTTCAGCCATCCTTATCTTTCTGCTGGCTTTATGTCCGTCCATCACCGGCATTTGAATATCCATCAACAGTAAATCAAACTGATGCTCATTAAATTTCTCAAAGGCCTCTTGCCCATTAACTGCTGTGGTAACCTTATAGCCCTTTTCTTCAAGAAGAGCCACGGCAAGAGACTGATTAATCTGATCATCTTCAACCAACAGAATATGAACTCCTTTTCCGACATTATCCATTGTGACCTTTGAATCATCTATCTGTCCACTCTGTTGGACCTCTTTTACAACCAAAACAGACTGAACAACTTTTAGAAGCCGCGCCCTGCTAATCGGTTTGCTGAGATATCCATCAATTTCATGATTTCTCATCAGAGCCGCTCCGCTTTTGTGTCCAAACGAAGTAAGCATAATGATTGGCAGCAAGGCTGTTTTCTGATCGCTTTTTATCTTATTTACCAATGCTGTACCGCTCATTTTGGGCATTTGTGCATCTATAATCAACAAATCAAACTGCATATCATCCAATAATTTTAATGCTTTCGTTCCTGAAGATGCAATTTGTACTACAGCTTGTTGCTGGCTGAGAATATCGGAAGTCACTTGCAGATTTATGTTGTTATCATCGACAACAAGAATATGCGAATCATCAAAAATATATTCAGGAAAATCGCTCTTAACAACAACATGGTCTGGCAATTTCAAGTTGACATCAAAGGAAAAAAGCGCTCCTTGGGCAGGTGAACTTGAAACCGAAATATCACCCCCCATTAATTGTATCAATTCCTGACAGATAGCCAGCCCAAGTCCGGTACCACCATATTTCCTTGACATTGATCCATCTGCCTGATGAAACGAGTCAAAAACAACTTTTTGTTTTTCCTCCGGAATACCAATCCCTGTATCCTGCACAATAAAATGCAGTACAACCATGCCACTCTCTCTCGAGAAAGCCTTATTTGTCGAAAGTGCCACCTTAACGAAGACCTCTCCCTGTTCAGTAAACTTTATACTATTACTGATTAAATTAATTAAAACCTGCCGAATCCGGCCTGCATCACCAATTAATTCCTCTGGCACATCCGAATCAACACCACAAACAAGTTCTAATTTTTTTGCATGTGCCTTTACCGCAACTATCCCCATACAGTCGTCAAGCAGGGTAGCCAAGTTAAAAGGAAGTTCTTCCAACTCCAAGTGCCTGGCTTCAATCTTAGCAAAATCCAAAATATCATTAACCAGATCCATCATCCTGTCGGCCGAATTTTTGATTAAGCCTACATAACCTTTCTGCTCTTCTGGCATCTCCTTTTTCAGCAGCAGTTCTGAAAATCCAATCACCCCATTCATGGGTGTTCGGATCTCATGACTCATATTGGCCAGGAATTCGCTCTTAGCACTATTTGCCTGTTCCGCTACTTTTTTGGCTTGCCGCATTTTTTCTTCAGCATTTTTTCGCCTTGTTATATCCTGACGGTACTCAATTACCTCGGTAAGAGCTCCCGTATCATCAAAAATTGGATATCCATGTATTTCCATATGTTGTTTTCGTTTATTCTTCCCAGCACTTACATACTCAAAAACAACAGGCTTTTTCTTATCAATCACCCGGTCAACAGTATTAGGAACGTCTTCATTCAAAATGGGTAATCGATTCTCCCCAGCAAGCTTTAAGCAAGATTTCCCTGAATCCTGACCCCCGTTGACAGCTGCCTTGTTAGCCAAACTGATACTATGATCATCGGCCCGTATCACATAAAGAGGGTAAGTAATTGAATTTATTACTGTTCCAAGGAATTCTTTCTGCAAATAAAGCGTTTTCTCAACTTTTTGTCGGTCAACTATTTCTTCTTCCAATTTTTTCTTTGAACGAAGAAAACGCTCATCAAGCCGACTCAAAAAATGACTAAAGAAGAAAAATAAACAGACACCAAAAACCAGGCAGACTACAATTATTATGGCTGACAACTTGCCAACCACCGCTACCTCCTTTTCTACATCAACAATGACGCTCAGCTTACCAATTTCTTCATTTCTACCGTCAACCATGGGAATAACACCACCCATCAAGCTGTCTTCTGCCCCCTTTAAACGATAAACCTGTTTGAGCGATCCATTCCCCTTTTCTTCTAAAATAGTATTGAGGAACTTACCAATTTCCGGCGAGACATCCTGCATGGTTTGATTGGTCACAAGATAATTATTTAGAAAATCCCAATTTCCCGGCAATCCCAACAATTCTTTATTCTGAGGCCACAGTTCCTTATCAAATTTATTTTTACTGACAGCAACAAACATCTCCACATCAAGAACCCTTTTCAATTGATTAATGATCTGACTTAAATCTTTGCCAATTTCAACATATCCGATCAACTCACCCTCATCATACCAGGGGCGAACAACTCGTAGGGTCAATGTTCCAAGGGGCCCTAACTCCAAGCCGCTAGCTAGCTGTCCAGACTCAACCGCCTTGAGCATTGTATAACGCGTCACACGATCACTATGCCGTTCTGGCGCATGAACTCGTAAATAATTAATTTTTTTAGAGGTATGGAAATAAAAATGCGTAATACGATGGGTAGCAAATATGGTGTTATATTCAGGGTGGGCAAGCTGTAACAGAGTTGTACGATCCTGGTCAATAAAGGCCTTTTTAAAGGCTCGATTACTGACAATGGGTTGAACAAGTTCTAGGATCAAATCAGTCTGGTTTTGCAATTCTGAATGAAGAAACTCATCCACACTATTCAGCCGATCACGAGCAATATCCTTGATGTGGAGCTGTAAAACATGATAGGTTCCTACAATAAAGGCTGCAAGAAGTAACAAGAAGGTCAGGGAAAAAACAGTCAGGATTGGCTTTTTAATATTATCCATTGAATTCCGATGTATAGAAAAAGACTAAAATTCTTTATATCCACTTAACAGGATGCAAAAGTACACTTCAGATGTCAAGCTATAAATAATCAAGTTCCAGACCAAAGAATATAGTTTTAAACCATGAAAATTAAAGTAATTAATAAAATTGACCAGGAAGGTTTACGTCTTCTCGACAACCATTATCACACCGGCCCTAAAGTCGAAGACCCGGACGGAATTATTGTCCGCAGTTCAAAGGTAGACACCTCCCAATACCCCTCTCTGCTTGCAGTCGCCAGAGCCGGAGCTGGAGTAAATAACATTACTGTGGACAAAGCCACAGAACAGGGTATCTGTGTTTTCAATACTCCCGGCGCCAACTCCAATGCAGTGGCAGAACTGGTTTTTGTCATGTTGGGGATCAGCGCCCGCAATATTCACCTAAGCCATGAATTCTGCCTGGGCCTGACGAGCCTTGATGACAAGGCCATTGCAAATAAAGTTGAACAACAAAAGGCACAATTCAGAGGTTTTGAACTTGCCGGCAAAACCATTGGTGTTGTCGGTTTGGGTCAAATCGGTGTGAGAGTAGCCAATGGGGGAGCTTCTCGGCAGATGCACGTCATTGGCTTTGATCCATATCCGGCCATGGCTAACATTCACGAATTATCCAGCAAAGTAAAGTTAGCAAGATCAATCCAAGATCTGCAGAACAATGCCGACATTATCAGCATCCATGTGCCCCTCAATGATAAAACCACTGGAATGGTAAACGATGGTTTTATCAAGCGCCTCAAACCTGGAACTGTATTGATCAATTACGCCAGAAGCCCTCTGGTTGAGCATGACGCAATATTGAGAGCATTAGATCATGGCCAATTGAGCCATTACCTCACTGACTTCCCAACAAAAGCTATCCTTAATCATCCCCAGATTATCTGCACCCCTCACCTTGGCGCCAGCACCGAGGAGTCTGAAGAGCAATGTGCAACCATGGCAGTAACCACCTTAAAAAACTACCTTGAATACGGCACCATTTCACGGAGTGTCAACTTCCCCACAGCGGAGTCTATTCTCAAGGATAATGTTGCCTGTCGCCTTATTATGATCAACCGTGACATTCCAGGCATGATTGGTTATGTCTCAAAGATTATTGGAGATCACAACATTAACATCGCCAGTTACATCAATGAGAGTAATGGAAAAATAGGATACAACATCATTGATTTAGAAAAAAATCCTCCTAGAAAACTACTGACTGCCATTGCCAACAATAACGATGTAATTCGCACCAGAACAATTATTTTCACAAAAGATTGAGTAAGTCCTTACCCTGCAAGCTAAAACCCTATAGGACAACGTATCCATCTCCTCACGCAAGCTCAATCTGCTTGATCAATTGCATGGTTCCATTCTCCTTCCCATAAACATGGGACCGTTTGAATCTTCAATCCTTGACAGGCATATCTTGCACGCTTATCTGTTTTGTTAACCACTGCTCAACAGAAAATATTGTACGAAATGCATGAAGGGAGGAATTCCATGCAAATTGACAAATTAACCCTAAAGTCTCAAGAAGCCCTGCAAGCTGCTCATAACATTGCGGAAAAAAATGGTCAGCAGGAGATCTCATCTGAACATTTTCTCAAGGCTCTGCTCGTGCAGACAGACGGTATAGTTATTCCTTTACTGCGCATTTCAGGAGTCTCTGCAGACCTAATTATCAGTGAAGCCGATTCCTTGCTCAGCAGGTTGAACAAGGTTAGTGGCAGTGGCTTTGGCCAGGTCTATCTTTCAACAAAATTAAAAGCAAACCTTGATGATGCATTTTCACTAGCTGCCAATATGCAAGATGAATTCGTCAGCCAGGAGCATCTTTTCATAGCTCTTATAGAAGACAAACAATCTCCGGTTGGCAAAATGCTGCAAAGCAAAGGAATAAACAAAGATTCAGTCCTTAAGGCTCTGGTCTCTATCCGAGGCAACCAACAGGTAACCGACCAAGATCCGGAAGCTAAATACCAAGCTCTTGAAAAATATGGCCGAGATTTGACAGATCTTGCCAAACAAGGAAAACTTGACCCTGTCATCGGCCGTGACGATGAAGTGCGCCGTGTAATCCAAGTACTGGGCCGCAGAACTAAAAACAACCCTGTCCTAATCGGTGAGCCTGGAGTCGGCAAGACAGCCATTGTCGAAGGTTTGGCCCAGAGAATCGTGATGAGGGACATCCCGGAAACCCTGAGCAACAAGAAGGTCATTTCTCTTGACATGGGCGCTCTGATCGCTGGAGCAAAATACCGGGGTGAATTTGAAGACCGGCTTAAAGCAGTGCTAAAAGAAGTTCAAAAGCGCCAGGGGGAGATCATCCTGTTTATCGATGAAATACATACTCTGGTGGGGGCTGGTGCGGCTGAAGGCGCCATGGATGCCTCCAACATGCTCAAACCTGCCCTGGCTCGTGGAGAGTTACACTGTGTTGGCGCCACTACCTTAAATGAATACCGAACCATTGAAAAGGACCCTGCTTTAGAACGGCGCTTTCAACAGGTTTTAGTGCGTGAACCTTCAGTGGAGGACACAATAGCCATCTTGCGCGGCATTAAAGAAAAGTACGAAGTCCATCACGGTATCAGAATTACAGACTCAGCCAATATGGCAGCGGCCACCCTTTCCAATAGATATATCAGTGACCGCTTTCTTCCAGACAAAGCCATCGACTTAATTGACGAAGCAAGTTCCAAATTACGCATTGAAATAGACAGCATGCCCACCGAAATTGACGAATTTGATCGAGTGCGAATCAAACTGGAAATAGAACGCGAGGCCCTGCGCAAAGAAAAGGACAAAGCCTCAAAAACCAGATTATCCAAACTTGAGGCCGAACTTGCCGATGTAAATGAAACGTTGAGTAGCATGAAAGGCCATTGGTCTATCGAGCGTGACATAATTCAACAAATCAGACAGATCAAAGAAAAAATTGATGAGACCCGCATGGAGGAACAACGTGCCGAACGATTGGGCGATTTAAGTAAAGTGGCGGAAATCAGATATGGCCTGATTACTGAATTGGAAAAAGGACTTGCCCAAGCCAATGATCAATTATGCGATATTCAGCAAGACCGTAAAATGCTTAAAGAAGAGGTTGATGAGACAGACATTGCTACGGTTGTTGCCAGATGGACAGGCATACCTGTTGACCGACTGCTTTCTGGTGAAAAAGAAAAACTGGTGAATGCAGATCAGTACCTGGCTCAAAGGGTAATTGGTCAACAAAAGGCCATTACAGCAGTCGCCAATGCTGTCCGCCGCTCACGAGCTGGCTTGCAAGACCCGGATCGTCCCTTGGGTTCCTTCATCTTTCTTGGCCCCACCGGAGTTGGCAAAACAGAGCTGGCCAGAACGTTAGCAGAATTTCTGTTTGATAGTGAGCAGGCCATGATCCGCGTCGACATGTCGGAATTCATGGAAAAACACTCTGTAGCTCGATTAATTGGCGCTCCACCTGGATACGTTGGCTTTGAACAGGGCGGTTACCTTACCGAAGCCGTGCGACGAAATCCATACTCAGTAATACTCTTTGATGAAATAGAAAAAGCCCACCCCGATGTCTTTAATGTTCTGCTACAAATCCTTGATGATGGAAGAATGACCGATGGTAAAGGCAGGACTGTTGATTTTAAAAATACCATTCTGATTATGACCTCCAACCTCGGCAGCCAGTTAATAATGGAACAAGGGAATAACCCCTCCGGCAACCTGCAAGATATGCTTGACCAGCTCCTGCATCAACAATTCAAGCCGGAATTTATTAACCGCATTGATGAAATAATTACTTTTCACAGTCTGACCAAAGAAAATTTATCTAAAATCATCGATATCCAGCTCTCACAACTCAATAATCGGCTTAAAGAGCAGCACCTAAACCTTAAAGTGAGTGATGCCGCCAAGACTTTCTTGATTAATATCGGTTACAATCCAGCCTTTGGAGCTCGTCCTTTAAAAAGAGCTATCCAACGGCATCTGAGTGACCATTTGGCAATCAAAATTCTAGAGGGGACCTTTGAGGACGGAAGCCAAATTGTGGTTGATCTTACTCCAGACCAAAACAAATTAACCTTTCAACAGCGTAAACAGTCTGCCGGATAATTAGCTATTAGCGTGTAAAGAGATTAATCTATTCTCATTTACAAATTGCTAACACTAAATTGCCAACAGTGGCTACTCCTGGTGGATTCATGCAAGGAAAAACATATGACTCAAGAAAACACAGAGTTGACGGAGTTAGTTCGTCAGCGGACTGAAAATTATTTTAACGCCCATAAGTATTGCTGCTCGGAAGCCATAATGGTTGTCCTGAATGAAGGGTTTAACGGTGGACTTCCGACAAATACTGTTGCCAGACTCGGTGCTGGATTTTGTGGGGGCATGGGTGGTGGTGAAGGAGTGTGCGGAGCCTTGAGCGGCGCTGCGGCTATCCTTGGTCTGCTTGCTGGCCCAGGACAAAAAGATGGCTTGTCCAAGAAGAAGCTGCGAGAAGCCTCAAAAAAATTACACGACCAATTTAAAGAAAAATATGGTTCAACCTGTTGCCAGGATCTCACAGATCATTGCCGCCACATCAAAAAGGCCAAAATGAAAAATTGCATGGCAATCACAGGGTATGGTGCCCACCTTGTCACCTCAATTCTCCTTGAATATGTTCCTGAGTTGTCAAACAAGGCAGATATCCCTTTTTTTTCCGGCCATGATTCCAAATTTAAAGCACTGCTCGGTAAGGTAAAATCAGCCATGTAGGACAATTACGAATTACGTAATTCGTTCAGGCATACTTATTTAGTCGCATCCATCAATTCTTAATTCGTAATTTAAAATACGTAATTGATCTATACTATCGTCTCAAAAAATTATTCAGCAGATCAAGAACCGGCTCGATAGGTATTTTTTCTGGATCTTGCTCCTCATCTGGCTGTCCTTCCTTTTCAGCCTTATATTTATCCAGATGGTGAAAAATTTGATCTACTACTGCTTTATGTACTACCTTTTTAAAATAATTTTTATCAAGAGCAACAACCGGACGCTCCAAACTCCCCCCAACATCTAGATGAACAATAGTTTCACCATTTTCCTGAACAAGATAACGAGAAAGATCTTTATGCCCAATTTTCTCAACCATCTCGGGAGACACCCGAACAACCACTGGCAGTTTAAGCTTTCCAGCAACATCGACCGTTCCGTCAGTACTTGCTGAAAAATCTTTATTATGAAATACTGTGTCAACCAGAATCTTGCCACCAGTAAGCAGCTTTATCTTGCCAGTAATGTCCTTAAAAGAAACCGTTTGCAATTCAGGCAAGCCAGTAATTTCTGCAAGATCTTCAGTAAGCTTGGTGTTTTGTAACTGCCCATCAAGTAACGAGTAATCCGTTTGCATTGATAAATTCTTCTTGATTTGATTCGATGCAAATCCCTGTCCTGAAAAGGTAGCATTTGTTTGCAAACTACCACTGATTACTTCAGCAAAATCCTTACCCAGTCCGCGCCCTATTTCAGTTATATCGAGCGACTGTCCTGAGACACTACCTTGATAGGATGGATCATATTTATTGAGATCCATGGTGAACTGTCCTTCAACCGTGCCTCCTGCGGTTGCTGCCTTTAAATCCTTTAACAGCAGCACTCCGTCTTGCAAAGAATACTCTGTCTGAAAATCAGTAAACTCCAGTTGTTCATACAAAGCTTTCAGAAGAGTAATCTTTCCATGCGCTTTTACACTTGCCAATGAATTGGCCGACCGGCTTTTATCGAGGTCAGAGACTAGCCCATTCTGCTGCTCATCCTTAGCCTTTTCGGGCAAGGCTGCAGCAATACCGGCCAGATATTTTAAATTCAATTGCTTACTAGAAATATCCATAGTCACATCAGGCAAGCCCATATAATCAACAACCTCTCCCTGGAATAAGGCCTGCTCTTGGTCAACGGATATAGTGGCCGAATACTGGATGTTAGCCTGATCAAAACTAACCGACAACTTCGCCTTGGGTGCCAATTCTCCATAAAAAGCATCAACCGTAAAATTTGCATCTCCGTAAAACACCCATGAATCCGAACCTACGCCCAACTCTCCACCTACCTTTAAATTCCCTAATACTATAAAATCAGGAATCTGTTTTTCTGCATCCTGAAAATTGACAGAAATTTTTTGCAAATTAATTGTGTCAACAATCAGGGCCAGAGGAAGCGCAAGCGCGGTTGAATCAGTTTTTCCAACCGGTTCGCTATTGGCCGAATCCACCAAGCTGCTAAAATTATAGTTACCATCCTTATTTTTGATTACCCTGACCACAGGCTCTTGGATAAGTAATTCATTAATTTGTAACTCCTTATCCAAGAGAGTCCCAAGATTATATTGCAGAACAACAGCCTTAATTCTTAGAAAATCTGTGACCCCATCTTCTTCTTTTACAACAAAATTTTGCAGGGTAATGCCGCTAGTAAGGCTCGCTGTAACTTTACCCATTGAAACCTTGCGGCCAAGAAAACTCTCTGCTTTGCTAACAACTGCATCCTTAATGTTCTCCTCCGTCAGAATCGACCTGACAGCCATACCAAGCCCAACAATAAGAACAAGGACCACTATGCAAAGCCCTACAATTATTTTACTCAATTTTTTCATAGTATTTCCTCCAGGCCTGGTAGGACTTAGACGTTGTTTAATCTTTATGAACCGTTTTCATAAGACAATCTCTCTCTTAAAATTCTGCAGAACCAGGGGTCCGAGGAAAGGGGATAACATCTCGGATATTCTTCATTCCTGTTACAAACTGCACTATCCGTTCAAAACCAAGACCAAATCCGGCATGCGGCACAGAGCCATAACGCCGCAAATCAATATACCATTGGTAACCATCCTGCTCCATACCCAACTCCTCCATCCTGGCAGTCAATCGATCCAAGCGTTCTTCTCGCTGACTGCCCCCCACAATTTCTCCAATTCCGGGGACCAAGATATCCATTGCCGCCACAGTCTTTCCATCATCATTACTCCGCATATAAAAGGGTTTGATGGTATTTGGGTAGTCGGTAACCACCACTGGTCTTTTAAAAACCTGTTCGGTTAAATACCGTTCATGCTCAGATTGAAGATCTGCTCCCCAGGTGACGGGATACTGAAATGCACCCTGTGCTTTATCCAACAGTGCAACTGCTTCAGTATAGGTTATTCTCTCAAAATCATGATTGGCAACGTTCTCCAATCTTTGTAACAGGGATTTATCAATAAAGTTATTAAACAGGGCTAAATCTTCCTGACAATGCTCAAGGACATATTCTATCAGATACGTTAAAAACTCTTCTGCCAAACGGACATCACCATCCAGGTCACAAAAAGCCATCTCCGGTTCAATCATCCAAAACTCGGCCAAGTGCCGGCTAGTATTGGAATCTTCTGCCCTGAAAGTAGGGCCAAAGGTATAAACATTGCCCAGCGCCAAGGCATAGGCTTCGGCCTGCAACTGACCGCTTACCGTAAGGTTCGCCTGTCTCCCAAAAAAATCAGCCGACCAATCAACCTTGCCATGGCCATCCTGCGGCACGGCTCCAAGATCAAAATCCGTCACCGTAAAGGTCTCCCCGGCCCCTTCACAATCACCAGTGCTGATAATTGGTGTATGAACATAATAGAAACCATGCTCCTTAAAAAATGAGTGGATCGCAAAGGAGAGCGCACTGCGCACTCTAGTTACCGCACCAAGACTGTTCGTTCTCGGTCTGAGATGAGCAATTTCACGTAAAAATTCAAAGCTGTGCCTTTTTTTCTGGAGAGGATAGGTCTCATCTGCCCATCCAACCACTTCAACCTGGGATGCCGTTAGCTCAACATCCTGACCCTTGGCTGGCGACTCAACCAGTTCCCCTATAACCCTTACAGCGCAACCGGTAGTTATCTTTTTAACCTGCTCTTGGTAATTGGGTAAGGTGTGATCAGCAACCACTTGCAGGCTAGCCAGGCATGAGCCATCGCTGACATCAAGAAATGAAACATTTTTTGAACTGCGGCACGACTTCACCCACCCTTTAATTTCAAAAAGTAATCCAGCCTCTTTTCTTTTAAGAAGCTGATGTATTCGCAAATATTGCATATTTAATAACCCTGAGGTAATGTTGATTTTAGGCTTTTAGCAGTAGGTCACCTTGAATAATTGCCTTTTTCGTCGATTGCGGCGTCGTTGTAAAAAATTAAAAATGCTCACATACCATATGTATGCAGAGTTTATGCCCTGCCGTTAAGGGTGCTTTTCAATTTTGACACTCCTGGCCCTCAACGAAAAATTCTAATAATTCAAGGCACCCAGTAAGCTTTTATTCTACAAATAACCGGAGGTTTTAGCAATGACCATAGATTTT
>PJEL010004013.1_pt1 | contig 12321 bp, 17 predicted proteins | sample 1853271 | NCBI WGS metagenome assembly PJEL01 (sample SAMN08108733, study PRJNA415343) | Invertebrate metagenome, whole genome shotgun sequencing project. | host: Globobulimina | place: Sweden: Gullmar Fjord | collected 2015-08 | reverse complement strand
CTGTTTTCTTATTTTTCATCTAAATATTTTCCTTTCTTCAAAATTATTAACAATAATAATATTGTTGTATATGTTATAAACGATAGTAAAGGAATTGTTATAAATCCAAACCAGTTAATATATACAGTTGAACAAGGAACACCTTGAACACAAGGAACAACACTCTCTGGAATTATTTTAAACATTAATAAATTATGATAAAAAGAGAATAACCAACCAGTTACTACTAAAGGCATGGCATACTTAAAAATAAATTTATCAGGATATAACATATTAATCAAAAATATTAATACTAATGGATACATAAATATTCTTTGATACCAACACATTGAACATGGAACAAATTGCATAATTTCTGAAAAGAAAAGACTACCTAACGTTGCAATTGTTGCAACAAGAAAAGATAAAAAGATAATAAAAGAAGCTGTTTTCAAACTATTTCCTATTTTTAATTTTAGCAATTGTAGTAGGAATTAGTTAATAAAATATTAATACTTATTTAAAAGATGAGGATTTCCTCATCTTTTAAGCACCACCACCAATACTTGCATTTAATTCATCATGAACATTATTTCTAGGAATAGAATCACATAAAGCAACTGATTCATTTAATGCTTTAAAAAATTCTTCTAAATTCTCATATGGAATTTCTACTTCAGAAACTTTTTTTTCTCCATGTGAATACACAGCGATGCTAACCACAGGGCTACTATACTCACCATAAGGTTTCTCAACATGTTCAATTTTTACTGTATCATCCGTTGAATGTGCTAGTTTAAATGTTTTTACTTCAATATGTTTACTTGCCATAATATACTCCTTGATTTTTTATATAATCAATTGTATCATAAAAAATAATAAAAAAGAGAACTAATTTTTTTTAATTGAAGTAGCAGTTAAAAATAAATAATTCTTACCTGTTAATGTAACTCTAAATTTCTTTTGTTGTAAATATTTTTTACAAAAATATACATCTTTATAAAGTAATGTTTGCTCTGAATACGAATAATTAGGAGCTTTAGCACCATATATCATATCTCCGCCCATCCATCTACAATTTGGAAAACCAAGAATTATAGCTCCACCTTCTTTTAAATAGTTTTGAATTAAAGACATAAATAAGAGTTTAAAATTCAATCCTGAAGATTGTAATGTTCCTATAGATATTATTAAATCTGATTTTTCTAAATTTAAATTATCTAATTCATTTATATCATGAGTTAAAAATGAAATATTTTCATCAGGGAATCTTTTTTTAGCAAAATTTACAGCAGAAGAACAATAATCAATTCCTACAAAATTCTTTTCTTTAAACTCTTCTTCATTTAATAGATTTTTTATTATTTCAAATTCATCAGCTTTATTTATTCCAAGATTTAAAATTTGTTTTTTTTCTTTTAATTTTACATTTTGTAAGGCTTTTGTGTATGGATATAAAAAAGCTGGTTCTTCATTTTTATTAATTTGAAAAAAGCTTGATTCTAATCCATATTTTTCATTTTTTTCATCATTTAATATTTTATGAAAAGAATCTTCAGTATTTATTTTTTTGAATTTTAAACAAACCCTATTCTCACTTGTAATAATTGGTGTTAACATTTTACAAAACATTAATTCAGCTAAATCATTCCAAGCTTTATACGATCTATATATATATTCTTTATCAAGTGATATCTTAAATCCTGCATATTCATTTATACAAATATCAGGATTTAACACTTCAAAACAAACTTGCCTATTTAATTTTAATTCATCTTCAAAATATTCAATAATTTCATACATAGTTTCATTTGTAAATTCTTTTAATTTCAATCTATAGAATCCTCTTTTTCTTCTATTTTATCTAATTTATTCTTTTTAGTATTGCTTCTTTTATATTCTTTAGAATATTTTTTAATTCCCTCTAATTCAAATTCAATTGCATTTGTGGAGATAGAAATTTCTATTAATGCAGTTATTAAAGATGCACACATTAAAACTAAACTAATTCCAAAAATAATATTCCCAAAATATTTATATTCAACAAAAAGTAAAAACATTGAAAAAGTACAAAATAATAATGAAAGAACACCTAATAACTGCATAAGTTTAATTAAATCTACTCTTTTTTTTAAGTTTTTAATTTGGATTGAGGCTTTAGGAACTTTTCCTTCTCTTGCATTGGCACTTAAACCTCTAATTAATTGAGCAGTTGCTAAAAATCTACTTGTATAAGCTAATAACAATAATGAAATTGCAGGGAAAAGTAATGCTGGTGTTGTTAATGCTAAATCCATGGATATCCTTTTTAATAAAATATATAATTTATTTCGCACCATAGCAAAATTAAATGATATTCTCATGATTTATTAAGCTTATTTTCTTAAATTAATCTTTTTTTTTAATATTTCTTTAATATTACACTTTTAGTACATTTGTTTTCAGTATGATAGCGTATATGTTTTTTAAAGGAAGAGAAATGAATATACATACAGCTGATTTATGCGATGAAAACCAAGATAAAAAAATACAAGTATTATCACCAAATTTTAAAAATTATGGTGGGTTAAAAAGATTTTATGGACAAATAGAAACAATTAAACTTGATAAAAGTAACTGGCGATTATTAGAAATGTTAAAAGATGAGAACGGTGAAGGTAAAATTGTAGTAGTAGATAATGCAGAAGAATTTTTTGGAGTTGTAGGTGATAGACTAATGGCATTTGCAGCAAAAAACAAGTGGCGAGCAATTATTTTAAATGGTTATGTAAGAGATACAGATGAAACAAAAAATATTAATGTAGGATTATTTGCAATTGGAACTTGTCCTTTACGAAATTTTGAAAAAACTGAATCTTCAAGAGGAGAAGAGTTAAATTTCCAAGGATTAACTTTTAATCAAGGTGACTATATTTATGCTGATAATGATGGCGTTATTATCACAAAAGAAAAACTTATTTAATACTCTACGTTTTACTTAAATACAAAATATAATACTTTATTCCTAATTTTCATAAATATTTTTAACTGCCTCCTAAAATATTTATGATAATTGGAACTACTAAATTAAGATTCTATGTCACTTTTTATGATATCTACAATTTTTGATGATGTACCAAAATGGTCTAATAATTTAAATTCAATATTTGGATATTTTATTTTTTCATCTTCTATTTGACTTGGAATATCAAATATTACATGTTTTCCTGAATTTAAAAAATATGGATAAATCACTATCTCTTTTATTTCTTTACTTACAAGTTCTTTTACAATTGTTTGAATATCAGGTTTTGCAATTTCAAGAAATGCTGCCTTTACCTGAGTAAAAGACAAATCTTTTTCTTCTCTTAATTTATCTACTAATAAAATGAATTCATCATTTGACTCTTGTTTTCTACTTCCGTGTGCTATTAATATTAATGCTTTCAAATAAATCCTTTGTTTTTGTATAATATCTTATATCTTTTTTAAAATTGCTTTTAAAATTTTTCTTTTCTTTTTTTCTTTAGACTTAAGTTTACCTTCATCTAAATCTCTTATATTTTCACTTAATTTTTTTATCTTTTTTTTAATTAACTTTTTTAGTTTTTCTTTTTTTTCAACTTTTGATTCATTTTTATCTGTAATTTTAAAAAACTTTTCTATTTCTTCAAATAATTTTTCTATTTTCATTATTCTTCTCCTAGAATTTGTATGTCTTTATCTTCAATCCACAAAATGCAAGCAGATTGTATTAAACGTTTTGAAATATTATAGGCATAAGAACTGTCATTTATTAAAGAGCTAGCCATTTTTGAATTAATTAAATTTTTTCTTATTAAATCATCGATTTTATCATTCCTAATACTATCTAATTGTTTAATGTTTTCTTTTAATAGTTCAATATTAGATAAAACATCAATATCATCATCTGCATCTTTTAATTCATTAATAGTTTTTATTGTATTTGCTATATTTATTCTAAGATTATTATATTCATCATGAATATTTGTATTTTCAGATTTTAAGTAAATGAAAATATTCTTTTGTAATTCCCTAATATCTTTAATAGCTTCAACAATATTTCTAGAAGCAAGTTTTAAATCATATATTTTATCTTTTTGTTCACTATTCATATTTTCTTGTGATAATGTTGAAAAATGAATTATATCACCATATAAAAGTTTTATTTTATTAGAGTAAAACTCATTTACATCTGTTTGAATATTTAATTTAGAATTTTTTACTACAGAAGAAATATCATTAGTACCTAAAAACTTATGTCTATGTAAAAATAAAGCATGAGAAATAACCTCAACAGCATTTTCATATAAATGTATTGTTTCTTTTTTTACGGACTTTATAGCAACCTCTGGTACAGCTATAACAATATTATCAAGATATTTTGCTTTTAACTTAGATGTTTTCTTTTCTTTAAATAAACCTTGTAAATATACAACTAATTGTTTTGTAAAAGGTGCTAAAACAATTACTCCAATAACATTAAATATTGTATGAAATAAAGCAAGTTTCATAGCATAATCTTCTGATTGTATACCAATTTTAGAAGCTAATACTGTTACAAGATCTGCTAATTGATAAAGAAAAACGATAGCAATTATTCCTGTAATTATATTGAAAATAAAATGTGCCACAGCTAATCTTTTTCCATTTAAATTAGATGCTAATGCACCAATTACTGCTGTAACTGTTGTACCAATATTTGCACCAATTGCAAGCTCTAATGCATTTATATATAAAATTTGATTTGTTGCAAGTGCAGTAATAATTAAAGCCATAGTTGCACTACTTGATTGAATAATAATAGTAGCAATTGCTCCAAGAACTATATAAACTAAAGCTCCAAAATATCCTTCGATTGCAAATTGAGCTAAATCTAATCCAGATTTTAATGCTTCAAAACCATCTTTCATATATGAAATACCTAAAAATACAAAACCTAATCCAACTATTATATTTCCAAAACCTTGATAAGACTTATTATTTGAGAACCTAAAAATTACTCCAAATATAATCATAGGCATGGCATAAGCAGATATTTTAATTTTTACACCAAAAGTTGAAACAATCCAAGCTGTAGTTGTTGTTCCTATATTTGATCCAAAAACTACTCCAATTGCTCCTGCTAAACTAATAAGTTCAGCACTTAAAAAAGATATTATAATTATTGATAATAAAGAAGAACTTTGAATAACAGAGGTCGCTAAGAAACCTGTAGTTATTGCTTTTGGAACACTATTTGTGCTTTTTTCTAAAATTTTTTCTAATAATCCACCTGAAAAAAGTTTAAATCCATCTTCCATAAAAACCATTCCAATTAAAAATATAGCAATACCTGCTATTATTATTTTGGCATCATTACTTAAAAATAAAATATAAGCAAGAAATAATAAGGTTAATGGATATAAAACTTTTTTTAACATTAAGCACCTTCAATAAATATCTTTGCGATAAATTCATTATCGTTATTTATTACTTTTAATTCACTTGTAATTGAACTTTTTAAAGAGCTAAGTTCTCCTTTTATAGTTTCTAGTACATGCCAATATTTTTCATAAAAAGGAACATCTATTTCTTTAATATGTTCTCTTTTTATAATACTTGCTATCTCTTTAATACTATGCATATAATATATTTTATTAATCGCTCTTTGTATTTTATATTCTTTCATGATTTTATAATTATTTAGTAAAGTTTCTTTTTCTAAAAAGTCTAGTATTGATTTATCTTTAATATGCTCTATTTCATTATCAAGATGAAAAGAATATTCTTTTCTTTGTTTTAAAGCATCTTCTTCAAGCTTTGGTTCATACTTTAGCATTATTTGCAACATTTCATCATCTGACAATTCTTTTGTTGCTACATCATATGAATAGGATTTATTAATATCAAAATCTTTATCAATTGCTTTTAAAATTTGCACAGCAACAACTAAATAAACATATTTATCTTCTTTCCCATCTTTAAAACTTATTCCATGATGAGATATCATAGGTTTTGGTCCTACATATTTTATTTTCATAATTAAAGTCCATTTTCTTTTATTGTACAACAATAAAGATTATTTATTTAAAAATAATTATATTTTTGATTACAAGTTTGTAATTTCTATTCAAGAAAAAAATATTTCTTTCATAATTTAGATATAATCGCGTAAATATTAATAAACAAATCAAAAAGGAATTGTTATCGAAACATTTACTTCATTAGATTTAAACCCTTTAATCATTGATGCATTAAAAGATTTAAATTACGAAAAAGCAACGGAAATACAAAAAAAAGGTATACCAATTGCGCTTAAAAAAAGAGATCTTTTAGCAGCTGCTCAAAGTGGTACGGGAAAAACAGCAACATTTATGCTACCTGTAATAAATGAAATTGCAAAAAATAAAATAGACGCACCAGAGACTACTCTAAGAGCACTTATTATTGTTCCAACAAGAGAATTAGCTACTCAAATATCAAAAGCAACTGAAGATTTTTCTAAGTATTTAGAAATTGATAGATTAGCTGTATTTGGTGGTGTTTCTTCAACTGAACAAGCAAGAAAAATGTCAAGAGGTCTTGATATTTTAATTGCAACACCAGGAAGACTTTTAGAGCATATTAGAAATAAAACTGTTAAATTATCAAGTGTTACAACATTAATCATTGATGAAGTTGATACTATGTTAGAAATGGGATTCTTACACGATATTGAAGCTATTTGTGAAGAAGTTAACCAAAGTAGACAAATTATGATGTTCTCTGCAACATTAAGTCAAAATGTAAAAAAATTAGCAAAAGAATTTTTAAAAGATCCTGTTGTTGTAGAAATATCTCCACAAAGATCAAGTGTTAAAAAAATTCAACAAAGAATTATAGAAGTTGACCCAAAACAAAAGGCTGCCCTTTTAGCTTATGTTATTGGTTCAAAAAATTATTCTCAAGTTTTAGTATTTGTAAATACAAAAGCAGAAGCTAATGGTTTAGTAGAAAGTCTTAATTTAGACGGTTTACCAGCATCTTGTATTCATGGAGATATTAGACAAACTGCACGTGCAAAAGCTCTTAGAATGTTTAAATCAGGGGAATATAGAGTTTTAGTAGCAACTGATATTGCAGCTCGTGGTATTGATATTCAAATGCTTCCTTTAGTTGTAAACTTTGACTTACCAGAAACAACTGCTGACTATACACATCGAATAGGAAGAACAGGAAGAGCTGGGGAAGCTGGTGTTTCATTAACTTTATTATCAGTAAAAGATTACAAACAAATGAAAGAGATTGAAAAAGATCTAATCATTGATATTAAAAGAGAAGTTATTGAAGGTTTTGAGCCAACTGAAAAAAAACCTAGAATATTTATTCAAAATAGAAGACCTCTTAGTCAAAAAAAGGGAAGAATAGATAAAAGCAAAAGTACAAAAAGACCAAATGATAAATCTAAAAAAACTGGGCTAAAAAAGAAAAAAACTAAAAGAGATGCTAATAGAAGTTTTGGAAAATAAACCTCTATTAGTTTGACATTCTTTTTAGAATTTCAAACGTCTTTGAAACATCATATGTTGCACTATGATGTTTCTCTTCATCAAACTCTATTCCATAAAATTCACAAGCCTCATTCAATTTAGGATTTTTAACATTACCTTTTTTATTTAAAGACTTTACTATTGTTTTATTTTCTTTCATTGTACAAAAATGATTTTCAAATTCTACCATTTTATCTAAATGTCTTAACTCAAAAGAAATATTATGTGCAATTAATGTTTTACTTCCTTTGCAAAAATCAATAAAATCCAAGTCTTCTGTAAAATAAGAACTATAAGATTTATCTTTTCTATAATTTAGTATTAATTCAGGTGTTAGTCTATGAACAGCATATGAATACTGATTTACAGGATATCGTGATAAATAATATCTATGAAACTTATCTAAAAGTTTATATTCGTTTTCTACTTTTTCTATTCTTACTGCTGCTATTTCTATTACATCTCCAATATTTTGGGAGTTTGTTTCAAAATCTAATATGATCATATTGTTTCCATTTTATTTATATAGATATTATTATATCTAATTTAATTTATTTACGCTTAATAATAATTTAATTTTTTAAGTACTAAAATTAATATAAGCCAATATAGGAGTTCAAAATGCAAATTAATAATAACTCTCAAATGAATCAAAATGTATATTTAAATGCAAACCAGTCATTAAATAAAATTTCTTCAGGCATAGCTTTAAATCAAGCTAGTAATAACCCTGCTTCCTTAGCTATTGCCACAGACTTAATGGCACAAGCAAACTCTGATACCCAAGCTATTGAAAATGCGAATTCAGCAATAGCATATACTCAGATTGCAGATGGTGCAACAAAAGAACAGTCAAATATATTAGACAATGTAAAAGAAAAACTTTTACAAGCATCTACTGATACAACTAGTCAAGATGGGAAAGAAGCCATACTAAAAGATATAAAAGGATTGTTAACGCAGTTTAATGATATTGCTAGTAGTACATCTTATAATGAAAAAAATCTTTTACAAAATGCATCTAATAATAAAACAGCTACTCAAGTACAACAATTTCAAGTAGGTAGTGAGAGTAATAATATTGTTGAATTATCAGGTATTCAATCAAATACTCAAGGTTTAGATTTAGATTCTTTATTAAATCAAGATTCTGCAACTTTTGATTCAAATACCGCAAAAGATTTCTTAGATAATATTGATAAAGCAAGCACTCAACTAAGTAATGTACAAAGTGAAATAGGATCAGTGCAAAATCAACTTCAAAGTGCAAATAGAAATCTAATTACACAAAGAAACCAAACACTAGAAGCTAATTCTCTTTTTGATACAGATTATGCAAAAGAAGTGTCTAATTTCTCTAAACAAAATGTCTTAGCTCAAATAGGAGCATATGGAATAGCACAATCATCAAATATAACACAACAAAGTGTTAGTAGATTATTAAATTAAAAATTAATAGTTTTTGTTACTCTAATTTTTCTTTTAGGTTTGTTTGTCACTTTTGAATATTGTCTATTTTCAAAAGTGAAATAGTTTCTATAACCTACAAGTACTTTAACTCTTTCATTTCGATAATGTCTTCTTTTATTCTGATGTTTAACTTTATTATAATTATTAGGCTCATACCTTACATGGTTAGCAACTGAAGCACCAAGTAAACCACCTACAATTTTAGCAGCTGTTCTACCATTACCTTTCCCAATTTGGTTCCCAATAATAACACCAATTGTACCACCAACAATTGTATCAAGCCCAATATCATTTGTATTTACTTGTGAATATTCATCATGATTACTTCTGTAATAATTATCATCTTCATAATAATCATCATATACTCTATTATTTCTATACTCATAAATTGCTTCACTATGTGTTACATAAACATGTTTATAACTTACGTTTTCTCTTGAAAATGCAAGTGTTCCTATTATTAAAATTAATGCTAATATCTTTTTCATCATATACTCCTTTTTTCAAGTCATTAAAAAGTATATATTCTAAAAGTGAACAGATTGTGGATTTTTTACTTTAGTTTTCCAAATACCTTGTATTTTGTCCAATAAGAATCTAATGCTTTATTTAATTTAATATCAGATAATTTTGACTTTTCTTTTACTCCAAATCTTTTAATAAAAGCTTCTGGCATAATAGTGGTATTAATATTTGGTTTTTTCAGATATTTTAACATAGCACTTTTAATATTTCTTTCACTACTATGTTTTAGAAGGTATCTATAAAAATATTTATCAATTGATACAGGTAATTGTTCATGACATTTAACACAATTTGTCTCATAAATATTCTCACTATTTTTATCTTTTGCATTTATGAAAGAAAATATTAAAATTAAAATTAAAATTATTTTTACCATGAGACCTCTATTTTTGTGCCTTTATTAAGTTCTGATTGAACATCAATTTTTAAATTATACTCTTTAGCTATTAAAGATACTATATTTAATCCTATCCCAAAACCTCCAACACTTTTATCAAATCTAGAATATCTTTTAAAAAGAGATTTCAAATCATGTGGATTCATTCCTTTTCCTGTATCTTCTATACGTAATATATTGTCCCTTAAACTTACTTTTATTAATCCTGTTATTTTATTATATTTAATTGCATTTGAAAGTAAATTATCAATTAGTTTTGATATCTTTTTTTTATCACTAAATAAATAAACATTATCTTTAATAAATAATTCAAAATCAATCTTTTTTATTGTTGCTAAACTTTTAAAGTATTCAACTCTTTCATACATAATATGAGATAAATCTAAATGCTCATTTTGAGAGATGATTTTGTTGTTAAGAGTAATAAATGTTAAATCTTCATAAATATTGGAAATAGTTTTAGCACCAATATCTATACGATTTATTTTTTTAGAGAGTTTATCATCAAGTGCATTTTTATCAATCATTTCAATATTAGTAATAATTGCACAAATCGGAGTATTTAGCTCATGTGTTGTATCTTTAATAAACCTATCTAATAAATTAAAAGCATCTCTCATCGGTTTTAGAAATAACTTAGAAATGAAATATCCAATAATTATTAAAAGAATAAAGGCAAGCAACCCATAACTTATTATTTCCCCTTCAATACGTGAAAACCATAACTGTTTATCTTTTATTTCAACAATAATATATTTAGCACCTAAATAATAAGACTCAGGCTCTTCTATAAAATGTATATAATCATTACTAGTATAAGTCACTTCATTAAAATTAATTTTTTTTGATTTTAGTGTTGAAAAGATTAATTTTTTATCACTATCAAAAATAGCAGAATTAAATTTTTCATCTCTTGGATAGTATTTATATTTATCAAAATTAATATGTAAGTCTTTTAATCTAAATACTAAGTCATTAGAGTATTCTTGTAAGATTTGTCTTTTTTCTTGTAGCATTAAATCTTTTTGAAATTTATAATATATAAAAGATACGCTACTAAGTATTAATAGTATTAAAAAAGAGTAAAGTAAACCAAAACCAATAAGTGTTCTAGACTCACTTTTCGTTAAATCGATATCCAAGTTTTTTAAGGCTAACAATTTTTTCTTTTCCTAAAAGTTTTCTAAGATTTTTAATGTATGTTCTTAAGGAATTATCACTATATTCTTCATCATATTCCCACACATAATCATAAATCCTATCATGGATTAAAAGTTCATTTGGATGTTGCAAAAAAAACTTTAACAATTTCATTTCTTTAGAATTTAATTTTACAAATTCACCATCTTTTTTAACTTCAGTTGATTTTGAGTTAAAAGTAACATTTTCTGTAATGTTTATAATTTCATTTTTAGAAGAAAATTCTCTCCTAATAACTGTTTGTATTCTTAGTTCAAGTTCTTTTAGAGCAAAAGGTTTTCTAATATAATCATCACAACCACTATCAAAACCTTCCTCCAAAGAATCCATAGAATTCAAAGATGTAATAAATATAGCAGGAGTTAATATTTCTTCCGCTCTGGCTTTCTTAAGCACTTCAAATCCATTTAATATAGGAACATTTACATCTAGTAATAAAATATCAAAATTATTCTCATATATTAAAGATAATGCATCTTCTCCATTATAAGCACAAAGTACATCAAAACTTTGTTCTTCTAAATATTCAACAATAGTTTCACTTAATGTTAAATCATCTTCTAATAATAATAGTTTAGTTTTCATTGTTATTTTAACTTTTTAAGATTTTTTTTATATTGAGATTTTTCTCTTTGGCTCATTGTAGCAATTCTAGATTTTAGTTCATTTAAAAATTTATTTTTATTCTCTGATTTTACATAACCCATAATAGCAATTAGTTCTTGATTACTCATTTCTGAATAATCTTCTTTTGCAAAAATAAATGTAATAAGAAGACAAACTAATACCAGTATTTTTTTCATTTTAACACTCTTTATTTTTTATAATTGTAACACAATAACGTATAAAAATTGTATATAGCAAAAATAGCATATAAAATACTCTTATGTAGCATGTCCATAGCGAATAAATAATTTTTACCTTTTTTTTGCATTTTTTCACATAAATATGCATATTTTTATAGACATAATAAGTAAATCTCGTTTAATTATATGTATAATATAAGTAGATTCAAACATTAAACTTAGGATAAGTTATGACACAAATTGGAAATTTATTTAAAAAGACACCTTACTTAGTTAGAGACAAAGATAGTACTTATAAAAGTATTGAATATGTTGAAAATATTATTGAGATATTATTGACACAAAATGATATTGATAAAAAAGATCTAAAAAATATATTTTCTAATAATAGAGATAATCTTTTACATTTCCATATAATCATAAAAAAGAATAT
>PJEL010004012.1_pt1 | contig 12323 bp, 8 predicted proteins | sample 1853271 | NCBI WGS metagenome assembly PJEL01 (sample SAMN08108733, study PRJNA415343) | Invertebrate metagenome, whole genome shotgun sequencing project. | host: Globobulimina | place: Sweden: Gullmar Fjord | collected 2015-08 | reverse complement strand
GTCGGTAAAGGCACCGCAGCCATGCATCGCCTGGAGATCGGAGAAAATGTCAACATCATTGGTCCCCTTGGTAATGGTTTCCCAGACAACCGAAAGGAGCTGACACCGGTGCTGATAGGCGGGGGTTATGGTGCAGCTGCTTTGTATCTGCAGGGGCAGGCACTTTCTCAAAAAGGGGTGGTATTTTTCGGCGGTCGCAGTGCAGTCGATATTCTTTGCGTTGATGAATTTGAGGCCTTGGGATGGGAGGTTCGTGTCTCAACCGAAGACGGTTCGCTGGGATTTCGCGGGCTGGTGACCGAGAGTTTTGATGAGTGGTTAACTGAGCACTCACTTTCGCCAGATGAGCCACCCGGGATTGAGGTGTTTGCCTGCGGACCCGAAGGTATGTTGCGTGCGTTTGGCGATCGGGCTGGCAGCCGGGGTTTCACAGCCTGGCTCTCCATGGACCGCCATATGGCCTGCGGTATGGGGGCCTGCCTGACCTGTGTGATTAAAAAGCGGGATACGGAAAGTAGCTGGCAATGGGCCCGGTGCTGTAAAGAGGGACCTGTATTTGATTCAATGGAGATTGTTTGGGATGAGTAAGAGTAAACCGGATATGACAGTGAACATCGGCAGCATCAAAATGAAAAATCCGGTGACTGTGGCCTCGGGAACCTTTGGTTACGGACCCGAATACGCTGAGCTGGTCGATTTGAATCAACTGGGCGCCTTGACGGTCAAGGGGATCTGTGCCGAGCCCCATACCGGAAATCTCACACCGCGCACCTTTGAAACCCGCAGCGGAATGCTGAACGCGATCGGACTGCCCGGACCCGGCGCCGCAGGATTTATCGAAAAATATGCCTCCTTTCTAAGCCAGTACGACCTGCCGGTGATCGTCAATGTCTGGGGAAAAACCGTAGCAGAGTACGGTCGCGTGGTGGAAATGCTTTCAACCGAATCTGTCGTTTCCGGTTTCGAGGTCAATGTCTCCTGTCCCAATGTTAAAGAGGGAGGCGCACTGTACGGTACAGACCTGACCGCTTTTTCTGCAGTAATTGAAGAGGTGCGGAAGAAAACCACCAAACCGGTGATTCCAAAACTGGCGCCCAATGTCTCCAATATCGCGCTCTTTGCCAAGGCAGCAGAGGATTGCGGGGCAGACGCCATTTCCATTATGAACTCCTTTCCGGCCATGGCGATCAATATTGAAACCAGAAAGCCCGAACTGGCCAACCGCACTGGCGGCCTTTCGGGTCCGGCGATCAAACCAATCGCCATCAAACTGGTCTGGGAAGCTGCCCAGGCCGTAAAGATTCCGATCATCGGCATGGGGGGTATCAACTGCCCGGAAGACGCACTTGAATTTATTATTGCCGGAGCCGCAGCCGTTGCGGTTGGAACGGCCAATTTCACCGATCCCTCCACTGCCATACGCGTCATCGAGGGAATTGAGGCCTACCTGATCCGCCACGGCATTGCTTCCATCAGCGATCTGAGCGGAACCGTCTGCTGACTTGACAACACCTGGAGGTAATTGATTTTCAAGCACCGCATGGGGTGGGTGGTATGTGGTCCTGACCCCTTATTGAGCCGATTCATTCAAACATCAAGGAGGAATATGTTCTGGACAATCAAAAAAGCCGCTTTCCGCGTCAAACACACCATCATGAAATTTGGGGCTCCGATTCTGATAAAATTCGAAAATCCCGAGCTCTTGACGGGCGCAGGCAGTGTGCACTCTTTGGCTGACATTCTGGAAAACGAAGGAATTTCCAATGTACTGCTTGTCACAGACAAAATCATCATGGATCTGGGCCTGGCTAAAGGACTCATGGATACCCTGGAAAAAACAGGGATTGGCTGTACTGTCTATGACGCTGTTCAACCCAATCCAACCGTGCAAAATGTTGAGGAGGGGCTGAAGGCGTATCTTGATAGCAACTGTGATAGCGTCATCGCTTTCGGCGGAGGATCACCCATGGACTGCGCCAAGATTATTGCGGCCAGGGTCGGTAATCCCAAACAAGCGGTAGCCAAGATGAGGGGCCCCCTGAAAATCAAAAAAGGACTTCCACCGATCTATGCCATCCCCACAACCGCCGGAACCGGATCTGAAACCTCCATCGGTGCCGTTATTACTGATGCGGAAGCCCATGAAAAATTCATCATTGCCGACCCCAAACTGGTCCCCCAGGCCGCTGTCCTGGACCCGGAACTAACCGTCGGGCTTCCGCCCGGTGGTACCGCAGCCACCGGCATGGACGCCTTAACCCATGCACTGGAGTCGTACATCAGCTTTGCGGCCAATGATACCTCTCTGGAAAAGGCAGAGAAAGCCACAAAATTAGTTTTCGAAAACCTGGAAGCGGTTTACAAGGATGGCTCGGACCTGGAACGCCGCAACAACATGGCGTTGGCCTCCTTTCATGCTGGCGAGGCTATGAACATCTCAGCTCTCGGATACGTGCATTCGATTGCTCACAATATGGGAGGGCTCTATGGCGTTCCCCACGGTTTCGCCAATGCGGTTGTTCTACCCTATATCCTTGAATTTTCTCGTGCCAATGCAGAAGCGAGATTGGCCCAATTGGCCCGTGCAACCGGTATCGGTGAAGCGGGGCAATCGGATGAAGTGCTTTCAAAAACCTTAATTGAAAAAGTCAAGACCATGAATAAAAACATGGGGATCCCTACCACCTTTAAGGAGATCCAGGAAAAAGATATTCCCCTGATCGTCAAACGAGCCTTGAAAGAGGGCAACAACCTGGCTGCCGTACCGACCCTGATGAAGAAAAAGGAGTGCGAAGCCATCGTTAGGAAGCTGATGGGGTAGAAATTCAAGTTACCCGCCACTAGCGGCGAGTTACCTGATCCAACTTAAAACATTTAAACAGAAACAGATATGGCAGATAATTACAGATTCCATTGTCCGGTGAAGATCGTCTCGGGTATGAACGCCCTGGAAAAACTTCCGAGCGAACTCAAACAGCTAAATGCGAAGCGCCCGCTGATCGTCACAGATCCGGGCGTATCCGGTGCAGGACTGTTGGACTCGATAACAGCGGTTTTTTCCGATTCTGAGATAAAGATAGTGGCGACTTATGATCAGGTTCCTGCCGATTCCCCCATCACAGCCATTCTTGAAATAGTAGATCTCTATCACAAACAAAACTGTGATTCGTTCATCGCCATTGGTGGGGGCTCTGCCATCGACACCACTAAAGCGGCCAACATCAAAGTCTCCGATATGGAGGTCGATCTGCTGCATTTTAAGTCGGTGCTGCGCATGAAAAAACCCACCCGGCCCCTGATCGTGATCCCTACCACTGCGGGAACGGGTTCCGAAGTGACATCAGCCGCGGTAATTTTCAACACTGAAAAAGGGATCAAACTGCCTTTAATCAACCCCAATATGCCACCTGACACAGCGATCATCGATCCCAGGATGACAGTCACCCTGCCACCGATCCTGACAGCTGCTACCGGTATGGATGCTTTTACCCATGCGATTGAGTCTTTCCTCGGCACCCAGAAAAATCCCATCAGTGACGCCTGCGCCGCGTCTGCCGTCAAACTGATTGGCCAGAACCTGATTGAGGTGGTGCAAAACGGAACAAACCTGGATGCACGACTGTCAATGGCCAACGCCGCCACCCTGGCAGGCATTGCTTTTTCCAATTCTATGGCTGCCATGGTCCATTCTCTGGGACATTCAGCAGGTGCAGTCTGTCACGTCCCACACGGAACAGCCATGTCATTGTTCCTGCCGGATGTGCTGGAATTCAACCGGGATACGGTGGGTGATTTCATGGCGGATCTGTTGCCTCACCTGGCGGGGCCCGAAGCAGCTGTTAAAATCCCTGTAGAACAGAGGGCCAGTCGTTTTATCGAAATCGTCCGGGAGATGCGTCTCAAACTGAACGAACTCTGCGGGCTCCCGCTGACCCTGAAAGAAGCCGGTGTCACAGAAGATAAACTGCAAGAGATCGCAGATCTGTCTGTAACGGATGGCACCGTAATGTACAACCGGAAAAAGTTCAACGAAGCCGATGCCCTGGGTGTGATTAAAAAGGTTTTTAACTAGTAAAAACCAGACTGAAGGTGGAAGGTGGAAGGTGGAAGGGTGAAAGCTGAAGGGTGAAGGATAACCTATAACATGTGGTCTTGAACGATTTGCCCCAGGGTCTTGATGCCCTGTTCCATCTTTTTTGAGAAGGGGAACCCGCAGCCGATTCTAATAAAATCCTGGAACTGTCCTGAAGAGGAGAAGATAATCCCTGGTAGAATTGAAATCCGGTGATCCAGAGCCTTTTTATAGATTTGAAGGCTGTCGGCGTTTCCAGGCAGCCGTACCCAGAGCAGCAGTCCTCCTTTTGGCTTTAAGACCTGCGTTCCGTCAGGAAAATATCTCTCGATAACCTCCGCAAAAATCGCCACCTGTTTTTTTGTCCGCTCTCTCAAAGATCTCAAATGTCGCTCATAAACACCGCTCTCCAGAAAGCGGGCTAAAAGAAGTTGATCCAGGGACGAGGTGGACACAGAAAAACCTGTTTTCAGTTTCAGGATTTTATCCAAATATCGGCTTCCCGGAATGACCCAGCCAGTCCGAAGCCCCGATGCCAATGCTTTTGAGAAAGACGAGCAGGTAATCACCAGATTTTTTTTATCAAAGGCCTTTAGGGGTCGTGGCCGCCTCCCGCCATGAAACAGTTCGGAATTCACACTGTCTTCAATGATGGGAATATGAAACTTGTTCGTCAGTTTCACCAGTTTTTCCTTCTTCTCCGTCGTCATTAAAGAACCCAATGGATTGTGGAAATTTGGTGTAAACAGACAGGTTTTTATCTCAAAATCGTTGATTGCCTTTTCCAGATGATCAATATCCACACCTGTGGCCGGATCGGTCGGAATTTCCACCGCCATCACCTGCAGTTCTTCAAGCAGCGGCAGAATCCCATAATAAGTAGGCGCTTCGATTGCGACAATATCCCCGGGCTGAACGATGGCTTTCAAAGACAGGGAGATGGCTTCAGTACAGCCGTTTGTCACAATAATATCTTCCGCCTCGATGCCTTTTAACACCCCGATCGACCTCAACGCAATCTGACGGCGCAATTCCGGATCTCCCTGCGGCAGGCCATAGGACAGCACAGATTGCATCTCCCGGGAAGTGAACTGCTTCATAATTTTTGCCAACTGCCTGTGAGGAAGAAATTCCGAAGAGACGACCGAAGATCCCAGATGCAGGTAATTCGGATTGTTGACAGCCTTCAACACCTGGTTGGCGAATGACGGCAATTCAATTTCATGGGGAACCGAAGAGGTCTTATTGGCTGTTGGAATAGTAAGCTGACGAGGTTCAGCAACTCCCGGAAGCGTACGTTGGTCGCTGCCAACAGTTACCGCTTTGACAAAATAGCCAGATTTGGGCCGGGCTTCAACCAGACCCCTGGTTTCCAATTCGATCAGCGCTTTGAAAATTGTGCTGATACTGAGATTCAACCGCTTCTGCATCTCCCTGACGGATGGCAGTCTTTCCCCGCTTTTATATGTTCCGCTTAAGATTTTCTCTTCCAGATCCTCAGCCAGAAGCTGGTATTTGAAAGCTTGCCTGGGGGTTTTCATATGTCGAAGTGTTGAATAAAAATTCCGTTAGGGATCGTACAAAAATAACTTGGCATAAGCTGTCCGCATAGAGGTCGTTTAAAAATAACTTTACTTAATCTGTCTGTAAAAAGTCCCAAAAGCCGGACGTTTTACAGACAGAACGTGAAGTAATCTTTAAGCCGACCCTGAAGTACCCAAAAGAATGGATATTTTGCCGATAGAATGCCACAGCAACGCCTTTCCTTTTCATCAATGGGAAACACTTGAGTAATTTTTGAGCCGACCCATGATCAATTTGAAGACTATGAAATCTGTTATGCCATTTTTTCTTAACATCTGCACCTGTTAATTGAGCTTAGTATTTGTAAATTATCATGTAACGGATATGTATCAGCTCAGCTTTAGGTTTAGGTTTAGGTTTAAAAAACAGTCTAAGCCCGTGACTGTCACAAACCAGTTTCAATAAAAGAGGAAAAATGAATTTTTTATTTGCAGATCGCATGAACGGCGTCGATGAATCGTTTATCAGGGAGATCCTGAAAGTCACTGAAAAACCGGAGATCATCTCTTTTGCAGGGGGTCTTCCGAATCCCGGTCTTTTTCCGGTCAGGGAGATCTCTGAAGCGGCCCAGAAGGTTTTCGCACATAAGGGGGAGAGTGCACTTCAGTATGCAACCACAGAGGGCTATCTGCCCCTGCGTGAGTATATTGCTGAGAGATACCGGGTTAAGCAGGGGTTGGAGATTCAGGCGGACGACATCCTGATCACCAACGGATCCCAGCAGGGGATCGATTTGGTTGCCAAGGTGCTATTGAACAAAGGGGATCATGTGATCATTGAACGTCCCGGGTACCTGGGCGCCATCCAGGCGATTTCACTTTATGAACCGGTCTTCCATGGGATTTCCATGGATGAAGATGGTATTGATACCGATGATCTGACAGAGGTGTTCAACAACCATCCGGTCAAACTGTTCTATGCCGTACCCACGTTTCAAAATCCGTCCGGCATTACCTATTCGCGGGAGAAAAGAGAGCGGGTGGCTGAGATATTGAAAAACAGTTCCGCCGTAATCCTGGAAGACAACCCCTATGGCGATTTAAGGTTTTCCGGAGTGGATTTGCCCCTTATAAAACCAGAGGTCGCAGAGCAGGGGATTTTAATGGGGTCTTTCTCGAAAATCACGGTTCCGGGCACCCGCTTGGGCTGGGTATGTGCTGCCAAAGAGATCATGGACAAATTGAAAGTGGCCAAACAGGCGGCGGACCTGCACTCGAATTTTCTGTCTCAGCTTATCATCCATCAATACCTGATGGATAACGATCTGGACGGGCACATCGAAAAAATCAGAACCGTATATCGTCAACAGTGCCAGTGCATGCTGTCTGCTATCCAACAGCACTTCCCCGAGGAGGTCCGGTGTACCAAACCAGAGGGGGGAATGTTCCTATGGGCGACCCTGCCGGATGGGTTGTCTTCACTGGAACTGTTTGAAAAAGCGATTTCAGAAAATGTGGCTTTTGTACCGGGCGGCGCTTTTTATGTTGATGGTGATGGAGACCGTTCATTCAGGTTGAATTTCTCAAATTCAACTGAGGAAAAAATTGAGACCGGGATTAAGAAACTGGCAGAAACCATCAAAAAAATGGTGTCGTAAAACAGAAAAAAGGGTGACATGATCATGCGTGTCCCCCTTTTTCCTCCAGCCTCCTTATTCACATCAGCTTTCATCCAGAAACATTTGCAGTTCTGTGACATACTTCAAGGGATTCCCGCGGAGAATCATGCCGGGGCCTTTGAGATACAGCTCCCTGGTTGGCAGCATCGTTTTCAGGTTGTTCTGGTTTTTAAAGTCCAGGATTCGTTTATACGACTCTCCCACGGTCGTATACGGTCCCTGGTGGATAGTTGAGAGTGCTTTTCCGCCTGGCAGGACTTTACAGGCAATGCCCTCCTTTTTGATCTCCTTCTTCAGTGAGATACCAGCCTCAATATCAGCAATTTCCTGAAATTCAGCCTGATAGTAAAGAGAGAAGTTAGACCCGGCATAGGCCCTGCCGCAATTTTTAAACAGCTTTCCAAAGGCTTTGCCGACCTCTTCATATTTCCCCTGGAAACGGATCGTGGCCACGAGCAGGTCGGGAATATCAATAATTTTGATGGTGGTGTCTTGCTTGATTTTATTCATCTGGCTCTCCAGTTTGAGGATATCGTCCATTCTTTTTTTCATTTGATGATATTTGGAGATTTTTTCGCTGATCTCTTTTGTTTTCCGGGTTAAATACGGAACGATCTCTGAATCATCCTCACAATTACTTAGAATCTCTTTGATTTCGTTGAGAGAGAAATCAAGATCCTTCAGGCAGTGGATAATCCCGGCTTTTTCCAGGATCCTCTCATCGTAATACCGATAACCCGTTGTTTCATCAACGAAGGATGGATTCAGGATTCCATATTCCTGATAGTAGCGTAGTGTTTTAACGCTGATACCCGAAATCCTTGAAAAATCTCCAATTTGATATTTTTGGCTCATCTTATAGTGTGTCAAAGTGTTTGAAGCAGTATAGAGCTCTTCAGCCAAACGGCTTGCCACGAAATAGCGTTTTGCCCGTTTCAACAGTGATCCCCCGGGTCCAGGCATACCCGGACAATATCAAACCAATGAATAAAATGAACATGCTTTTTTTTGAACCCATCATTTGCCCCCTCCTGTTAACATTTGAAAATACTGGAATAACGGCCTGAAAACAGCCTGTATCTCATATGCTAAAGGCTCCAGTAACGGGAGAGTCAAGGATTTTTTCTCTGATTCTTAATCGTGCCCCGGCAGGACATGAAAGCGGACATGAGAGAGGGTGGTCGGCACCTTGCGCCACTGCATGCGGAAACTGGGTTTGCAACGGCGCAAGGTGAAACGGAGGAATAGTTAGGTTGCGGTTTCTATTTTACTGAAATCACCGGACATTCAGCGTTTAAAATCACATGTTGTGCTGTTGATCCAGTGATCATCTTGCCCACTTTTGACAGTTTTTTTATACCGACGATCATCTCTTTTACTCCTTTCTCTCTTGCGAACAAAACCAGATTATCGCCGACAGTAAGGTTATTCGCTTGTAGCAGTTTTGTCTCAACATCAATGGTATCGGTTGCCAGGAGGATTTTTGCATCTTCTACCAATAACTCCATTTGATCCAGGCTGACAAGCTGTTCCTGGGCGCTTCCTTCCAGAGCTGCGACAATAATAATACCGGTCTTGAAGCATTCCGCATGTTCTTTCGCCACCGTTAAAGCGTTTTTGGACGCTTCAGAACCGTCATAACACACCATTATTTTCATATTTATATCTCACTTGATTGATGATAACTCACACCTTTATTCAAATTCCAACCACCCACTGCCGGGGGTTGTGACTTCAAAAGGATTTATATTGTTTCTGAATTATATTCGAAATGTACCGAAATGATAGAATTCTGTCGACCGCCGATTGCACAGAAACGGGGTCAAGATCATATCTCCGACTAATCCTATGTAACTAAAATATAAAGTATTCTATTTTATTGAGCATGATTTTTACTTGACAGACAATCTGGCGCCTTCTAAGTTGGCGACAATAAAATTTCGCAAATGCCAACTCCCCTCAAAGGCTCAGCAGAGAGGATCCCTAAGTATCGTGTTCGATTCTGGTACTCCAGTGAGATAAGTGTTAAAACCCGACTCCACTTTCAAATTGCCATGACAGACGTTTCCTTGTTTCCTGAATTCAGCACACATTATCCGCTATTGCTGACAACACTAATGAAAAGACCGGTCGATCTCTACCCTGAAGAGATTGGTGTCGTTTATCGAAATCAAGCGACCGGGCAGTATTTTCGATTTACCTGGCAGCAGTGGTATCGACGCACATGCCGTCTGGCAAATGCGCTGCAGAAAACGTTAGGGGTGAGATCCGGAAACGCAGAGCAGCCCGGTGACCGCATCGCGACCATGGCACTCAATACCCATCGGCACCTGGAACTATACTTTGCCGTGCCCTGTATCGGTGCAACGCTGCATCCGGTAAATGTGCGGCTGTCCCAGGATCATATCGCCTACACCATCAACCATGCAGAAGATAAGGTCATTTTTGTCGATGATATTCTGCTGCCACTGGTGGAATCGATCTATGACAAAATCAAGGATACGGTGGAGCTGTTTGTCTATATGTCAGACAAACCCGGACTGCCTGAGACCAGAATCGAAAATATGCTTGAGTATGAAACGCTGTTGGAAGACAGCTCCGACGATTACGAATGGCCTTATCTACATGAAGATACAATGGCGACACTTTGTTATACAACCGGTACGACAGGGTTACCCAAGGGAGCCATGTTCACGCACCGTGCGCTCTATCTGCATAGCCTGCATATGATTACCCTGGGTGCGTTCTCAAACAAGCCTAAATCCGACACTGTTGAGACCCGCCTGGGCGAAAACGCAGTGCCGATGATCACCACACCAATGTTCCACATTCATGCCTGGGCTGCACCTTTTTTCTCAATTTTTGCCGCCAACAAGATCGTCCTGCCGGGCATGTTTACGGTGGAAGGATTCTGCGATCTGGTTCAGACCGAAAAAGTAACCCAGGTGGGGCTGGTACCCACCATCATCGCTATGCTGGTCGAGTACAAGGAACTGACCAATTATGACCTCAGCAGTCTGGTCACGGTGGCAGTGGGAGGCGGTGCCTTGCCGCTGGGGCTGAAGAAAAAATTCGAGAAAATCATGCCTAATTTCAGGGCTACCTCCGGCTATGGGATGACCGAAACGGCACCGACCACCGTCAAGGCTTTCGTCAAAAAAAACATGGTGGATTGGCCCAGGGAAGAAATTGATGAGGTCCAGGTTAAAACAGGCCTGCCAGTACCGGGCATTGAAGTACGCGTGGCTGATGAGAAGGCTACACCTGTACCACGGGACAGTGCAACCATCGGCGAGATCATCATCCGAGGACCCTGGGTCATGGGACAGTACTATAAGAATCCTGAAAAGACAGCAGAGGTCTGGCGTGACGGATGGTTTCATACCGGGGATATGGCAACAGTGGATGAACACGGGTACCTTACCATCGCCGACCGCATGTCGGATGTGATTCGGAGCGGCTCAGAGATGGTGCCAACCGTTCTGCTGGAGAATCTGATTTCCCTGTCGGATTTCGTATTGGAGGCCACAGTAGTAGGAGTTCCGGATCCTATCTGGGGAGAAAAACCCATGGCCATGGTCAAACTCGCTCCCCAGACGAATAAAACGGAGCAGGATATCATCGATTTTCTGATAGAACATGGGGTGAAAAAGGGGAAGATTACCAGCTGGATGTTGCCCAAGTTAATTGTCATCACCGATGATATTCCCAAAACCAGTGTCGGAAAATACAACAAACTGGAGATTCGCAAATCGCTGGACACGTACCTCCCCCTGGCAAAAGATATGACAGAAAAACCAAAGCAGAACTGAAATTACGGGCAATCGTCCTGGTCGGCACAAAGAAGAACGAAAAATTTATATTACCTCCCAATGACCACCTTTATCGGGGCCAATACGTTTGATGATCTTCTGTTTTTTTAAATTATTTAGTTGCCATTCGACACCTTTAACTGAAATACCAAGACTTTCTGCTAATTGTTTAGCAGTAATTTTGGGATTACTTTCAATCAAATTTATAATTTCCTCTGACGTTTTCACCGACACTTTCTCCCTAGTTTTCTCCCTAGTTTTCTCCCTAGTTTTCTCCGACATTTCTTGGGTAGTCTTTCCTTGCACGATCCGTAGAAATGTCATGGTAAAGAAGGTATCAAATTCAAATATCGGCTCAGGGCAGCCGGCATCTTTCAGTGCATACTTAATCCGATTGATACCGGTGCCCATCTTTTCGATGTAATCCGTTCTTAGCAGCAAAGATGCGATGATTGAATTTCGGCAGACACTTTTCTTGCCAAAATCTTCTACTTTTAGTGTTTTGGGTAGACCACCGGGGTTGGTAATCTCTACCCGATCATCATAAATCTCGACCATCACATTGGCACCTTTTTCAAAGTAATCCCTATGACAGACTGCATTGACAATAGCTTCTCGCAGAGCCAGTTCCGGGATTTCCAAAATTTCCTGATGACGCAAACCCTCAATTTCAATTCTGAGATTCAGATGTTTCTTTAAAAACAGGATGGTGTCTTCAATATTGCTGATCAGATCATCCGCAAATTCCTTTCGGTCCAGGATCGTTACTTTTTCGGTGCCTTTGTACAGGGCACAGACGATGCTGGCATGATATAAATGATAGGTGAGATTCCGGGAGAAGAAAAGCAAGCCGGCATTATTAAAGCGGGGTTTATTGTCCTTGATTTCCAATACGGACAGATTTTTTAAAATGGCAATATCGTCAATGGATTTGGAGATATTGGCGATCTTCAAATACCTGCTTAACAGATTCGGGTCGAAATTCTCTTCAAAATCCACATCTGCGCGTAAACTGTCATCAAACCGGGTCCGACCTTCGGATTGAACGAATTGGATAATCTCCTGGGTAGCCAGTTTTGAGGAATTCGCACCGTTTCTGACATAGAAACCTTTGGTGCAGCGATAGGGTTTATTCAAACCTTCCTTAACACGAATGATCAGATAGTCTGCATGGGTTTCAATTTCAATCTCTACCGGTGGGTCACAATGTCGGGCATAATCTTGAATTTTGGAAAGT
>PJEL010004011.1_pt1 | contig 12323 bp, 10 predicted proteins | sample 1853271 | NCBI WGS metagenome assembly PJEL01 (sample SAMN08108733, study PRJNA415343) | Invertebrate metagenome, whole genome shotgun sequencing project. | host: Globobulimina | place: Sweden: Gullmar Fjord | collected 2015-08 | reverse complement strand
GAACAACATCATCAAATTGGTGGTTGTTTGCAGGATTTTAAGCGTAAAGGAAAGCTATTTGATACAGGTATGCATTATATTGGAAGTTATGACGATGGTCAAATCTTGAATACTTTGTTTCGATACTTTGGAATTCATGATAAAGTGGATGCTCAAAAGCTTGATAAAGATGCCTTTGATATTTTAAATGTAAATGGAAAAGATTTTTCGGTTCCTCAAGGGATAGAGGCTTATAAAGCTAAGCTTCAAGAAATGGCTGATTTATACATTGAGAAAAAACGTAAAGTTGTTTCTTTCTGGACTATGGGTATGAACCAACATACACGTGGTACATGGGTAAATGAGCAAGCTTATATGGTTCACTTCTTACTAGGAAAACAAGCGCAACCAGGTAATGGTGCATTTAGTTTAACAGGACAACCTTCTGCTTGTGGTACAGCTCGTGAAGTTGGTACTTTTGCTCACCGCTTACCTGCTGATATGGTAGTTAAAAATCCTAAGCATAGAGCTCTTTCCGAAAAAATATGGAAATTACCTGCAGGAACTCTTAATCCTAAGGTAGGCTCTCACGTTATGAAAATTCACCGTGATGTAGAGGATGGAAAAATTAAATTTATTTGGGTTCAAGTAAATAACCCTTATCAAAATACAGCTAATGCTAATCACTGGATAAAGTCGGCTCGTAAAGCTGATAACTTTATTGTGGTAAGTGATGGTTACCCTGGTATTTCTGCTAAAGTTGCCGATTTGATTTTACCTTCTTCTATGATTTATGAGAAGTGGGGAGCTTATGGTAATGCAGAGCGTAGAACTCAGCATTGGAAGCAACAAGTAACTCCTGTTGGTGATTCTATGCCTGATGTTTGGCAAATGGTAGAATTATCAAAAAGATTTAAACTTAGAGAAGTATGGGGTGAGCAAAATATCCCAGGCTTAGATAAACCACTTCCAGATGTATTACCAAATATTAGCGAATTAGGTTATAATCCTAATAGTACTTTATATGATGTATTATATGCCAATGATTATGCTAAATCATTTGATGCTAATGATCCTATTGGTGCTGATACTCTTAATACTGAAGTTCATGGTGATAAGCGTAACGTAGTTGGTGCTGATGATAAGCCATGGAAAGGTTATGGATTCTTTATTCAGAAATATCTATGGGAAGAGTACCGTAAGTTTGGTGAAGGTCATGCACATGATTATGCTGATTTTGATACTTACCATAAAGTAAGAGGTTTAAAATGGCCTGTTGTTAATGGTAAAGAAACAAACTGGCGTTTTAATTCAAAATACGACCCTTATGCTAAAAAAGCAGGTGTAGGTAAATTTGCTTTCTACGGAAAAGCATTGAAGAAGCTTCCTCAAGGAACTCTTACCGGACCAGATAAAGATAAGCCTAAACAAGGTTTAGAAAATAAAGCTAAAATATTCTTCCGTCCTTATATGGAGCCACCAGAGATGCCTTCTAAGGATTATCCTTATTGGATGTCAACAGGTAGAGTATTGGAGCATTGGCATAGTGGTACTATGACAATGAGAGTTCCAGAACTTTATCGTGCCGTACCTGAGGCTTTATGTTATATGCACCCAGAGGATGCTAAAAAGCAAGGTATAATACAAGGTGATAAAGTATGGGTTGAGTCACGTCGTGGAAAAGTTCGTGCTCACGTTACTACTAGAGGAAGAAACCGTCCACCACAAGGTTTAGTTTATGTACCATGGTTTGATGAAAAAGTATTCATCAATAAGGTAGCATTGGATGCAACATGTCCAATATCAAAACAAACCGACTTTAAGAAGTGTGCGGTAAAAGTTTATAAAGCATAATAATGGCTAAAAAGAAGGACGTTATGGCAACGCGTAGAGAATTAATAAAGCAAGTAGCAAAAGGAGCAGGTTTTCTTACTCTTGGAGGTCTTGCGTGGGGAGGATTAATTAAGGAATCAAAATCAGTGAGTTTTGTTCTTCGTCCCCCTGCGGCATTACCTGAAGATGAGTTTGTAAAAGCTTGTGTAAAATGTGGTTTATGCGTAGATGCATGTCCATATGATACTTTGGATTTAGCAACTGTTGATTCTTCTACTATGGTAGGTACACCATATTTTAAAGCACGAGAAGTGCCTTGTTATATGTGTACTGATGTGCCTTGCGTACCTCCTTGTCCTTCAGGAGCTTTATTGCCATCTCTTTTAGAGAATGATGATAAAGAGATGGATATTAATAAAGCGCAAATGGGTCTTGCTGCTATTAATAAGGAAACTTGTGTTGCCTTTCATGGAATACAATGTGATGCTTGTTATCGTGCTTGCCCACTTTTGGATGAAGCTATTATTATAAGAACAGAAAGAAACGAGCGTACAGGAAAGCACGCATATCTTATTCCAGAAGTGTCTGCTGATGCTTGTACTGGTTGTGGAATATGTGAGCATGCTTGTATAACCGAAATCCCTGCCATTAAAATTTTTCCTAGAGAAATGATAATGGGTAAAGAGGGAGATCACTACATCAAAGGATGGGATAGTGATGATGAACAAAGACTAAATAATATAAAAAATGTAGAGAATTATTCTGACGATAATTCTTCTACATTGGATTATTTGAATAATGGTAACGATATATTTGACGATGAGTAAGTATAAATACCTCATATTGCGACGTATAGTCCAGTTTTCAATAATTATATTATTTATAGGAGGCTTTAACTTCGACTGGAATATCCTTAAGGGTAATTACAGTACTGCTGAAGCTTTTGGTTTGATTTATTTTAGCGATCCTTATACCATTTTGCAAACTTTTGCCAGTGGTTTTATTCCTGATATTAAAGTGATAATTGGTGCAATTACAATTACTGTATTTTACTTCTTGCTACGAGGACGAATGTTTTGTTCTTGGGTATGTCCGGTAAATATAGTTGCCGATGTTGCATCATGGACTCGTAGAAAACTTAAAATAAAACCACTAATAAGTGCCAAATCTGCCAATAGAAATATTAGGTTTTATGTATTGGCATTGGGTTTAATAATGTCAGCAATATTTGGTTATGCTGCATTTGAAGTAATAAATCCCATTAGTATGTTGCATAGAGCTTTAATATTTGGCTCTTTCTCCGGTTTGTTCTTTGTTTTGTTTGTTTTTCTTTTCGATATCTTTATTCTTAAATATGGCTTTTGTGGCCATATCTGTCCTGTAGGTGCCTATTATACAATCCTCGGAAAATGGGGAATGTTAAAAGTGTTTCATAATCAAGAAAACTGTACAAATTGTATGAAGTGCAAGCCTGTTTGCCCAGAGATTCAAGTGCTAGATATTATCGGTATCGAATCCGGAAATATTTCTCAAGGTGCTTGTACCAACTGCGGAAACTGCATCGATGCATGCAATGATAATTCTTTAGAATTTAAAATAACCATTAAATAAGTTATAAAAGTATGAATAAATTATTTATTTCAGTTGTCCTAATAGCTTTTATAGGACTCTGGTCATGCTCTTCAGGAGGGAACCAGGAAGAAGTGAAAGCAATTGACGAAGTACAGGCAAATAATGACACCGAATTAGGTCTTATTAATGCTGATGTGCACGATGATCAAACTGATAATTTGGATGCCATGCCGACCTATACTACGGCAGCTCCAGGTACATCACAACGTATGGAGCGTTCTTTTGAAAATGCACCACCAATGATTCCGCATTCTACAGTTGGTCTAGTGCCAATTACAAAGGCTATGAATGCTTGTACTACCTGTCATATGCCAGAGGTTTCTGTAGCTATGAAGTCAACAGCTATGCCTGCTTCACATTTTATGGATTATCGTCCAAAAGTTGTTCTTAACGATGGTAAAATTGATATTGAGAAGAGTAAGGTAGTTACTAAAGTTGACCTAAAAGGAAAACTTAGTATGACGAGATTTAATTGTACTCAATGCCACGTAACACAGGCTGATGTTGATGTAGTAATACAGAATACATTTGAGAAGGTATACCGTGATAATAATCTGAAGAATTCTTCTAATTTAGTAGATAATATTTCAGAAGGAGTTAAATAATTATTGTCAAACTCATCATATGATCAATATTAAATTGATTACATTAATGTTGTTTTCAATAATAGCTGTGAACTTATACGGGCAGAAGATTATAAAAACTTCTGCCCCTGTAAGTGACTTTATTATTGATGGCAGCGAACTTGTATGCTGTACTACTGAAGGAAGTGTTGAGTTTTATAATATTGCTTCTAGTAAAAGAACCAAAATCATAAAGTTCCCTAAATCTAAAGATTTTGCAGGAGACTTGATAGATACTGAGGTTTTTAAATTAGAGAAATATAAAAACACAATAATTGCTTTGGTTAGAGGAGCTCATGGTTTTAATGATATCTATACCATAAATGGAGCCGATAAGAAATTATTGATTGATGGTGGTGATATTAAATCTGTTATTGTTGATGTAGCTATATCTTATGATAATATGCTGCTTTTAGCTTTATTGAGTAATGAACTTATAAAGTATGATTTTGTAAACAAAAAGCAGATTTATAGAAAACAAATAGGTACTTATGCTTTTTCTACGATGAGTTTAAGTGTTGATAATAAAACAATGCTTTCTAGTGATGAAAGTGGTGTTGTTTATCAAACCAATGTGTTGAATGGAGAGGTTGTAAAGCGGTATAAAGGGCAAAGTGTAGATATTGTTCTTAGCATTGATAATGCAAAAGGAATAATTGTGTGTGGTGGAAAAGATCGTAGAGTTGCTGTTTATAATCAGTTTACAAACAATGCTTATAGAATTAATTATGATAGTTTTGTTACTACAATAGGAATCAGCCCTTCAGGCAAAACCATTGCGTGGTATAATGATATATCAAATAATATTGAAATAGTTAAACTGAGTACTAAAACCACAGTAAAAAGTTTTAAAGGTCATAAATCAATGGTAAATAAAATCCTGTTTATTGATGAAAATAAGGTTGTTAGCGGTGGGATAGATAACCAAATTATTGTTTGGGAATTATAGTTTTTTTGAATTTAAATAATAGGTGCAGGTGGCATTTATAATAAATAACACAAATGAATATATCAGGAATATTAGTACAATGTAAACCCGAAAGGGTAGAGGCTTTGGCAAAAGAGATTAACGAATCTGGGTCATGGGAATATCACCATCATGATGAAAAAGGCAGAATAATAGTAGTTATTGAGGAAGAAAATGCAGAAAAAGAAATCAATAAGCTTAAAGAATTACAAGTTTTGAAAGGTGTAATAGCTGCTGATATGATGTATTCGTATAGTGAAGATGAACTTGACGAATTACGTGAAGATATTAAGAACGGAGCCAAAATTCCGGAATGGCTTAATGATCCTGAGGCAGATGCTAAGGATATTAAATATAACGGTGATCTTAAGAAAAGATATTAATTAGTATTGGCTTTTCAATTTGAATGTTTTATTAAAATCAATTTGAAATTTAGCCTAGTAAAGAATTTTATAAATAGTATTATTAATTTAAATTTTATAACATGAAAAAGCTTACTTTTTTATTTATTATTATGATGACAACTGTGACTCTTAATGCGCAGTTAACATTAGACGGAGAATACCGTCCAAGAACAGAATTTGATCATGGTTTTGGAACTCTACAAACTCAGCAAAATCAGATGTTTAGCTTGAGTACAACTCAAAGAGCTCGTTTAGGGATATGGTATAAAGCAGAAATGTTTAATTTTGGTTTACAAGTTCAGGATGTAAGAGCATGGGGATCAACTCCTCAATTAGTTCAAGGTGATGGTGCTTTTACTACAATTCACCAAGCTTGGGGTGAGGTTCTTCTTGGAGAAAATATTAAAATGAAATTAGGTCGTCAAGAATTAGTTTATGATGATAGCCGTATTTTAGGTAATGTTAACTGGGCTCAGCAAGCACGTTCTCATGATTTAGCTTTATTTAAGTATGAAGTTAAAAATGGTATTAAGGTTCACTTTGGTTTAGCAGTAAATCAGGTTCAAACACTGGCTTATAATACTCCTAAAAACTATAAATCAATGCAGTTCTTATGGATTAATAAAAGCTTTGGTGATTTAAAACTTAGCTTCTTAGCTCTTAATAATGGAGTTGAAGATATTATTTTAAATGATCCTTCTATTACGACTAGTCCAATGACTACATACTCTCAAATTATAGGTTTCCGTCCTGTTTATAAAATGGGTAAATTTACTTTCTCAGCAAATGCATATTACCAAATGGGTAAAAGTACTGCAACTTATAATGATAGAGACGATAAGAAAGATTATCATGTAGGTATGGCTGCTTATAACTTCCGTATTGCTGCTGCTTATAAAGTTAGTGATAACTTAAAAGCTACCATAGGATTTGAAATGTTGAGTGGTACTAGTGAAACAGACACTACTTATGAAGGTTCTCAAACTAATAATTCTTTCTCTCCACTTTATGGTACTAACCACAAATTTAATGGTTGGATGGATTATTTTTACGTAGGGAATCATGGTAATACAGTGGGTCTTAATGACCTTTTTATAAAGTTAGATTATAAGAAAGAAAAGTTATTAGCAGGAGCATATTTCCATTATTTTATGGCTAATACTGACGTTCTTGATCAAGAAGAGTTTGCTGCGTCAGGTAAATATACAGCAATGAGTTCTGGTTTAGGTATGGAACTTGATACTTGGGTTGGTTATAAGTATAGTAAAGGTTTAACGTTTAAAGTAGGTGTATCAGCAATGTTTGATTCAGAGACTTTAAGAGCGGTTAAAACTACTCCTACAACTACTCCTGCTTATGGTGCATCAAACTATGGTGCATGGGTAATGATGATTATGAAGCCAACTTTTTTGAATGGTAAATAAACCATCAAATAAAGTTTAATAATATATTGAGCCAATTAGCATTTTGTTAATTGGCTCTTTTTTGTTTTATAAAAGGAGTTATTAAGTAATAATGATATAATATTAAACAATTATTATTTTGATATAGTTAGAATACATTACTTTTGCAAAAGTAATAATGGTTATTAGAATAATTTAGTGTTTGTAATATTATTCATTTTAAATTTTATATATATGAAGTTATCTACTTTAATTTTAGTTATTGGTTTTCTTATTATTGGCAGTTTTGCCAAATCTCAAACAGTGCAAGCTGTATTAGGTTATAATGAGTTTTATTCGCCAAAAGATGGACAGTATATTGAATCGTATGTGGGAATAGAGGGCAGTACTCTGCAGTGGGTTAAGGATGGGAGCTCCTATTCCTCATCAGTAGAACTTACTGTTATTTTTAGGCAAGATTCTATTGTGATGGCTTATTCAAAAGATGTGCTTAATAGTAAAGCTTTGGATTCTGCTGGTATGGCAAAGGTATTTATGCATAGTAGCCGTTATTTGCTAAAAAATGGTGACTATAAAATAGATATCAAAATCGATGATCTTAATGATACTGTGAAAGGACTTTTTAATCAATCTGATTTTACAATTGATAATAATATTGATAGTATTTATTTATCATCCATTGAAGTTGCTGCTGAGATTAAAAAAACGGTATTAGAAAATGTCTATTCAAAAAATGGCTTTGATATTACACCAAATATTTATCGTTATTTAGGAGAGAAAGACTCTGTATTGCAGTTTTATACAGAAATATACAATACAGCAAAAGTTTGGCAGGAAGATGCTACTTTTCTTATGACTTATTATATTGTAGATAATACTACATTTAAGGAAGTGCCAAATTTCAGAGTTTATAAGCGTAAAAAAGCTAAGGATATTTTAGCGATGATTGGTAGTTTCGATATTAGTAAATTACATAGTGGTAGATACACTTTAGTATTAGAATTACGTGATAAGAATAATCTGCTTATTAGTGCAAATGACTACTTTTTTACTAGACATAATCCTAATTTAAAAGTTGAGATTAAAAGTATTGAGGAAGTGAATATCGCTCAAACCTTTGCTGAATTAATTAGAGGTACTGATACATTATCTGATATTATTAAATCTTTCAGACCAATCTCCAATGTATATGAAAATGAAATTGCAGAGCGTGTTATTCGTGATAGTAATGAGTATGTAATGCAGCAGTTTGTTTATAGTTTCTGGGAAAAAAGAAATATAGCTGATCCTTTTAAGGATTTTAAAGAGTATATGGAACGCATTCGCGAGTGTGATAAGTTATATGCGACCAGAATTATGCGCGGATACGAAACAGATAGAGGGAGAGTATTTATTCAGTATGGTAAAGCAAACTCTATAGCAATAGATTATAATGACCCAGCATCTTATCCTTATGAAATATGGCACTATTATCAGGCTAGAGGCCAAAGAAATATTAAGTTTATCTTTTATAATACTGACTTAATTACTAATAACTTTGAGCTTTTGCATTCAACAGCTTATGGCGAAAGAAGTGATTATCAGTGGAGACTGAGACTGAGACGTGATGAAGGTTTCGATTCAATTGATGATGGTGGTAAATCACAAGACGATTGGGGAAGTCAGTATAATCAATTATACGAGGATCCTAGATAGAATTAGTCAAGGGATTTGATTCCAGAGACTTTAACTTCTATATCAGAAATAATAAATTCTGAATTAAAGGGATCCTGTATTTCTAGTATAAATTTGTCGTCAGCACTTATTGGTTTAGGGATTCTAATGCTATAACTATTCATGCGCTTTTGTCCAATTTCCAATGGTATTTCATTAATTTTAAAGCCGCCAAGGATAAACTCATTTCCCGAAGCACTAATATGGCTAAGCCTAAAATATGCTTTTGACATATCTCCATTTATAAGTTTAGAATTGCATGATAGCTCTATAAATGATGATGAGTAATTCATTAATTCTTTACCTTTTATTGCATATCTAAAGGATGTGTTTGCCGCTTCTATAGATTCATTAATTAATATCTGTGGCTCTTGCTTATGGTATTGAATAATATCCTGATTGCCTCCCAAAATCCATGAATTATTGGTGTCAAATTTACCAAATACGAATTTGTATTTTTCAAAATTCATATCATAGCGGCTCATTATATTATAATAGTATTGGTAGCTTTGGAATATGTTTAATAATACCAATATAAATGCAAAGATTACGATTATTCTCTGTCCAATTATTTTAAATCTATCCAATGAAATAGCAAAGAGTAAAGCAATTATTGGTAAGAAATCTATCATTACTCTACTGCTAAAACTATCGCCATAATACCAATTCCACCATGAGGAAAGTATATAGAAAATAAATAATAAAAATAGAATAGCTTTAATTAGGAATGACCTGCTTTTTCGGAAAGAAATTATGAATATTGTAATCGCCAATAATGCAAATGGCGTATAAATAAAGAATCCTTTACGGAAACTAAAAAGGAAATTTAAAATTTCAGGTTTGCTAAAATAAAAACCTTCATTATTATACGACCAAATGATAAAACTTCCAGTCTGAATATACCAAGCAATTAATTGTACAAAAATTATTGCTAAAAATATTATAAATGCATAAATAATAGTTTTGGTATTATTTGAAAGCCAGTTGATTAATAATTTTGTGTTATTGCCAATTAATAAAGGAATTGCAAAGAGAATAATAATATTTACCGGTCTTATTAGTGTGATAATTGCTAAAGCTATGACGACTAAGAATAGCGTTTTATTATTAGCTTTTAAACTGAATTTTTTTACCAAAAAAGAAAATATACTTATAAATGCAAATGAGTATATATGCGACATTGAAGGCTCCAATAAAGAGTAGTATGCAAGGTTAGTTCCAAAGAATATTGCAAATATTGAAAATGCTATTGTGCGAGTTTCTAATTTATATAAAAGTAATAATTTTCGGAGAAAAATTAAGCCTAGTATTAAATAAAAAAATGCTGCAATACTTACAGATTTTTGGAAATATTCTGAATAAAAATCTACCTCAGTGGAACAGGTTTTTTGAATAAAATATGTAGGAATTACAAAAGGGCTTATTACTAATGCAGTTCCAATACTGTATTTATTAACTACCTTATTGCTATCAACCTTATTAAGAAAAGTAGAATTTGCTTGCTGATTATATATTTCACCATTTAAAAATGCAGGGAAGTAATTATAGTAGCCTTCCCCGTCTCCTCTAATAATGTTTTGATAGTTTTGTCCAGAAGTGCCATTCCATCTCACAGTAAAAATAAACGCTAAGGCAAATACACCAATAATAATAATGGCTAAATTAGATTTGCTTATATATGTGTTTATTTTAGACAACTATTAAAGCTTGATATTATGTTTCTCTATAATAGTGCCATCAGCACGAATAGCCTTTAACTTAAGTACATCTCCATCAATATCAATTATTAAAAAGTGGTTGCTCTTGTCTATTATCTTAACATAACTCTTCATTTTTGGAGAATAAAGAGGAGCTCCACCACCACCGGTAGTAATATGCGAAATCCCACTTACTTCAGATCTTGCATAGTAATGATTATGACCAGCAAGAACTAATTTTACACCATATTTTTTGAAAAGAGGTTGTAAATATTTCACAACAACACTATTGCCTTTATGTCCACCAGCAGTATACCCTGGTTTATGTAGCATTATGATTTTCCACTTACTGGTGGAGGTTTTTAATTCGTTTTCTAACCACTTATATTGTTCGCTACCAGGTTTTAATTTAGCGAACTGATCTAATGCAATAAAATGTGCTATGCCGTACTTAAAGCTATAATAATATCTTTCATTTTGGAAGAATTCATAAGGGAAATATTTACCAAAAAGGTCGCCTTGGCCTTCATGGTTTCCCATGGAAGTCATATAAGGAAGTGCTGCCAACATTTTGCTAATATTCTCATAATTTTGATCAAAGAACTCATTATTCCATGATTCTTCTTTATTACCATTGCTAACCATATCTCCTGTGGAAAGTATAAAAGTATGCAATCTAGCACTTGTCATTTGCTTTAGAATTTGAGCGCTAACAGCATCATGATCTTGTGGATTTGTACGAGTATCACCATAAGCATAAAAAGAAAGCTTACTGAGCGTGTCAGATGGGCGAGTGTAAAAACCGCCTTTTCGAAAATCGATACCTGCATCTACTTCATAATGTGTTCTACCACCAATAGGAAGATCCTTAAAATCATGGATAAAGATATGCTCATCATTAATTTCATTAATAGTCTCTTCAGTATCAAAATTACAACTTCCCTCAGAGCGCTTTATAATGGAAGTTGTAGCATTTCTTGTTTGCCACATTACTCTCATATCACCTGCATTAGTCCCAAACATTAGGTATGGGCCTTTTACAAATTCTGAACTATCGCCATATATTTGACCAATTGCATTAATCTGTAGTAAAGCAATTAGGACCGTGGTAATTAATAATTGTAATGTTCGTTTCATATGTATTAATTTATTAAGTAGGTTATATGGAGTCACATGACTGTTTTTAATCATGACCTTGTCAGTCAAATTAAGATTAAAAATAGTCATGTTCGTTTCATATTATTAGTTTGTATTTTGTGGATAATAATAATCCTATAAATATTTTGTTTCAAATAGATATAGGATTACTAAAAAGACCGATGGTTTAATTGTACTTTAATTAAATATTAAAAAGTACAAACAGGATCTTCATCTGGGCCAGCATCTATAAATTCTGTTGGCTCAAAAATTCTTCCATCTTTAATTTCTTGCGCATTAGCAGGTCTTAGGCTAAGTATTTTTCCTTCAAAAAATAAATCCATATCAGCCAAAGGATGGTTGAAATCTAATTTTACAATAGTATCATCTATATGAACTATTTTGCCGCTTAATGTATCTCCCTCAGGATCAATCATTGGTAAGAAGTTATCAAGAACTAGCTCTTCCTCTGGGTCAATAGTTTCGTCAAATTGCTCCAATAAAAAGCTCTTCTCAAATTCTATTTGCATATCCTCCATATATTCACCATAAGCTTCATCTTTGCCCAAAGAGAACTTAAAATCTTCGCCAATTGCCATCCCTTCAAGTTTTTTCTCAAAAGCATCAAGCATAGTTCCTTTTCCGTAGACGAAATCAAATGGCTCGTCTTTAGTTACTTTTTCAATTATTTCACCTTCGTAATTGCCTATTCTTAAGGTAAATACTATGCTGCCTACTGTATCTTCTATTAATTTCATTATTGTCTGTTTTTGTAATTGTAATATATGCAAATGTAAAAAAAATGATTAAAGCAAATTTGTATTTATAAGATAGTATTATAAATATTTTATTATACTAATTATGATTCAAACCTGCTGATAAATAAATTTGAATAGATTCCTTGTATTTAAGGCAAAAATTCTTTGCATAGGAAC